>TARA_R110002033_G_scaffold133027_1_pt1 | contig 221600 bp, 212 predicted proteins | sample TARA_R110002033 | Tara Oceans TARA_R110002033 (sample SAMEA4397051) | marine metagenome | biome: Polar Biome; feature: [SRF] surface water layer (ENVO:00010504); material: water (ENVO:00002006), including particulate matter (ENVO:01000060) such as... | depth 5 m | reverse complement strand
AAACGACACGCCAAAAACAAACAAAATGGGGCATATTAAAGGAAAAGTGCTTTAGAGCAATGTTTCCAGTCCATTGGCCATCATATTTGGCTCAAATTCGATGATGTCATAGCGGGCATATCCCTTTTGCCAAAAAGGATCAGCTTCCAGGCAAAGATCCAGATTTTCGCGCGAACACCGCGCCAGAATAACGCCGCCCTCGCGCGGTTTTTTCGGGCCCGATGCAATGAAATTGCCTGTGCCATAACACTGCTTCAGCCATTCCACATGCGCGGGCAGGTCGGCATCAATTTTCGCCAGACCGACAAGATAGGTCAGGTTAACAATGAACATTCACAACATCATCCGGCAATGGAGACACATAAAACACAGGCCGTTGCACAATAACCTGCCAACACACACTCATAAACGACACACGCCCGTTGCAATTATTGGATCTTGCCTTCAGAGCGAACCTTTGGTCCGCGCCGACGCCGCAACGTCCACTGTTGCGGCACCGCCATCAACAGGCTCGCCAATGTCGCGCAAGGCCCGTTCAAAGCGGCTGGCATGCTGGGCTTCAACCCGGGCCAGAGTTTCAAACCAGGCGGCAACATCGTCAAGGCCTTCGTCGCGGGCCACACGTGCCATTTCAGGATAGGAATTTTCACCTTCGTCACGTTCGCCCATCAGGGCTGCGCGCAGATTTTTGCGACTATTGCCAATCGGCAACCCGGTTTGCGGGTCGCCACATTGCTCAAGAAATTCCAGATGACCAAAGGCATGGCCGGTTTCGGCTTCGGCAGCACTGCGAAACAGGCCGGCCAACTGGGTCATTCCTTCAATATCAGCCTGTTGGGCAAAATAAAGATAACGCCGGTTCCCCGCCGCTTCAGCCGCAAAGGCTGCCCGCAGGTTTTCCTCGGTACGTGTTCCCTTTAACGCCACATGGGCCCCCTGTTTCTTTTACGATAGGAATTAAAAAGGACGGCACACGGAACCCCGCATTGCCGTCCTTCTATTTGTGCCAATATCGATGCGCGTCAAGAACCAAAGGGGCGTTTGGCAACGCGCCGGTTCATTTTCATCACCCTGTCATAGCAACGACCAAAATGTGAAAGGCATAACATGCACTTGCACGTTGGGCATTATGCCGTCAAATAACCAGCGGCTTACATCAATGATGAAAACCCGGTGTTATCACGTCTATTATTGCTTAGGCAGCGACGTGGCGTTCCTGCTGGCGGCGCAAACGAAAAACCAGATCAACCGATGAAAGTTCAGTGCCACGCGGCATATTGGGAATGCGCGCCAGATGCACAGCATCGGCAGGAATATCCACCAGGCTGCCGTCATCTTCGCAATAAAAATGATAATGCGGTGCGACATTGGTGTCGAAATAGGACCGACCGGAATCTACGACGATTTCACGGATCAGACCGGCATCGGTAAACTGGTGCAGGGTGTTGTAAACCGTTGCCAGCGAAACTTTCACATGCTGCGCCATGGCTTCGGAATGAAGCTGCTCGGCAGTGACATGCCGGGGACCGGCATCAAACAGGAAACGGGCCAGTGCAAGGCGCTGGCGGGTCGGGCGCAGACCGGCTTCTTTAAGACGGTTGAGCGCGTGGGTGTAAGGCCGCTGGATGGTCATGATGGTGCCCCTTCGATGAAGTTTCGAACCGGCGGTTGAAAGACAACTGCCCTTTGATTTCGAGGCTATATTAGGCGAACCTTAATGGCGTTTTCTTTGATTTTGATCAACTATAATTATTCTTGTGATCATTTGGCGCCTTAGTGGAAAAATAAAGGGCCGGTCAATGACCAGCCCTTCACTTTTTCTATACAACGCGGGGTTGACCCGTGCAAACCGGTTAGTCGCCGGTCGCAATACGGTCAACAAGCTGTTTGACCGTCGGGACAAAACCATTGGCATAAAACGGATCTTCGCCGAATTTATAGGCATTATGTCCGGCAAACATCAGTTCATGTTCAACCGGAAAACCATGCGCAATGTTTTGCAGGGTTTTCTGAATGCAAAAAGACCGGGGATCGGCACGTTTGCCGGTCGTGCCTTCACCCTGCTGCCAGTTCGAAAACTGGCACTGGGACAGGCAGCCCATGCAATCGATCTGATCTTTCTTGATCTCAAGCGCACTTTCGGGCGTGACAAAGACCATGGTGTCATCGGGTGTCGGCATGCCTTCGCTGTAACCAGCCGCAAGCCAGCCGCGCACCTTGTCGGCATCGTCTTCGCGGACATAAATCGGACGCCCGCGACGGCCCAGCGGAATCCCCACATGCAGATCGGCCTCGGCAGTTCGCGAATAACGCACCTGACGATCCGAGCGCTGATGCAGGTCTTCAAGAAACGCATTGCGCACCGCCGAGCTGTAAAAGCCGGTCGGGCTGAATTTATGGAGCGAGACTTCACCACTTTTCAGGGTCACAAGCCGCTTTTTCCATTCTTCGGAAATCGGGCTTTCCTGCGTCAGAAGCGGACGCGTGCCATACTGAAACGCCACCGGCGCCACTTCAGGATTGTCGATCCAGTCTTCATAATCGCGCAGGAACCACACACCACCAGCCATAATGATCGGAACATCATTAAGACCAACGGAATTCATAAATTCGCGCAGTGCCCGTACACGCGGGAACGGATCTTCCGGGACCAGCGGGTCTTCGGAATTTGACAGACCGTTATGTCCCCCGGCAAGCCACGGATCTTCGTAAACCACGCCGCCCAGCCACTCGGGAACCTTTTTATAGGCCCGCAGCCAAAGCGCGCGAAACGCACGCGACGAAGATACGATCGGGTAATAATAAACCCCGAACGATGCCGCAATTGTCGAAACCCGATACGGCATGCCTGCACCACAGGTAACACCATGAACCAGGCCTTTTGTGCCCTCAAGCACACCTTCGAGAATCTCTTCGGCACCGCCCATTTCCCACAACACATTCATGTGCAAACGGCCTTCGCCGTTGCGGGTTTCATGAGCGACCTGTGCCTGGGCGATACCGCCTGCAATGCCATATGAAATCAGTTCGTAATGACGTTCACCGCGGGTTTTGCCTTCATATGTCATCGGCACAATGTTGCCGTCCGCATCAAAGGTGTCGGCGTTGACAGCGGAAAAAGTGCCGATACCACCGGCCGCGGCCCAGGCGCCTGAGCTTTGACCTGTCGAAACAGAGATGCCTTTTCCACCTTCGACCAAAGGTAGAACCTCTTTTCCCGACATGACGAGCGGTTTAAGGGCTTTCAAATTTGTCTCTCCCATTCGGCTTTTCAGATGAGCGGGTCATCCGAATGCACGTGAAGAAAGGGCGGCGGCCTGTTATTGTTATCGCCGCCCACTCTCACATACCTTCAATCAGGCTTCAGCAGCATCAAGGTCCGCGCCGGTTTCCTGATCGACGCGCTTCATCGACAATTTGATCTTGCCGCGGTCATCGAAACCAATGACCTTGACCTTGACCTGATCGCCTTCCTTAACCACGTCGGATACCTGTTTGACACGTTCCTGTGCCAGTTCCGAAATGTGGACCAGGCCGTCACGCGCACCAAAAAAGTTTACGAATGCGCCGAAATCGACAGCCTTAACAACCTTACCATCATAGATATGATCCAATTCAGGTTCTGCAACGATCGATTTGATCCAGTCAACAGCCTGCTTGCCTTTTGCACCATCGGTATGGGCAACAGTGATCGAGCCATCGTCTTCGATATCGACCTTCGCACCGGTTTCTTCGCAAATCTCACGAATAACCTTACCGCCAGAACCGATAACATCACGGATCTTGTCGCGCGGAATGCTGAACTGGGTGATGGTCGGGGCATTGCCCGAAACTTCACCACGGGCTTCCGGCAGGGCTTTGGACATTTCACCCAGAATATGCAAACGGCCATCGCGGGCCTGGCCCAGGGCGATCTGCATGATTTCTGCGGTCACAGAGGTGATCTTGATGTCCATCTGCAGCGAGGTAATACCAACTTCGGTACCGGCAACCTTGAAGTCCATGTCGCCAAGGTGATCTTCATCCCCCATGATGTCGGACAGAACAGCAAAATCGTCGGCTTCCTTGATCAGGCCCATTGCGATACCCGCAACCGGACGAACCAGCGGAACGCCGCCATCCATCATCGCAAGCGAAGTCGCGCAAACGGTCGCCATCGAGGATGAACCGTTTGATTCGGTCACTTCCGAAACGATCCGCACGGTATAAGGAAAAGCTTCCTTGGCCGGCATCAACGGGTGAATGGCGCGCCATGCCAGTTTACCATGGCCGATTTCACGACGTCCCGGCGACCCCATACGGCCAGCTTCACCAACCGAGTAGGGCGGGAAGTTGTAATGCAGCATGAAGCCTTCGCGGTATTCGCCATCGAGGGCATCAACGATCTGTTCGTCCTGGCCGGTACCAAGGGTGGCAACTGCCAGCGCCTGGGTTTCGCCACGGGTAAACAGAGCCGATCCATGCGCACGCGGCAGAACCGAAACTTCACCCATGATCGGGCGAACGTCAGAACCGCTGCGACCATCAATACGCTTGCCAGTTTTCAGAATGGCCCCGCGAACAATGTCTTTTTCCAGGTTCTTGAGGATCGAGGAAATCTTGCCTTTCAGGGCATCGGCAATTTCTTCGTCAGCCAGCTTGGCAAGGATTTCTTCCTTGGCAGCCGAAACAGCCGCCGAACGGTCCTGTTTGACAACATGGCCATAAGCAGCAGTCAGGCTGTCGGTTCCCAGGGCGGCAATTTTTTCGACCAGGGCGTCATACCCTTCCGGCAAACCAGCAATGTCACGCGGGTCTTTGGCTGCATCTTCAGCCAGATCAATGATCAGGTCGATGACGGCCTGGAACTGGTCATGACCAAATTTAACAGCCCCCAGCATGATTTCTTCCGACAGCTCCGAGGCTTCGGATTCAACCATCATCACGCCTTCGCGGGTACCGGCAACCACCAGGTCCAAAGCCGACCCCTTAACGGTTTCGGTGGCCGGGTTCAGAACATAGGCACCGTCATTATAACCCACACGCGCCGCACCGATCGGGCCGAGGAAAGGCAGGCCGGAAATGGTCAGGGCAGCAGAGGCGCCAATCATGGCAACGACGTCAGGATCGTGTTCCATGTCGTGCGACAGAACGGTACAAACGATCTGGGTTTCATTGCGGTATTGCGGATGAAACAGCGGGCGAATCGGACGGTCGATCAGGCGGGAAACCAGGGTTTCTTTTTCTGACGGACGGCCTTCACGCTTGAAAAAGCCACCCGGAATTTTACCAGCGGCAAATGCCTTTTCCTGGTAATTCACGGTCAGCGGGAAAAAATCGATGTCCGGGCGCGGCGACTTGGCACCGACAGCAGTACACAGAACCACGGTTTCACCATAGGTGACCATAACCGCACCATCTGCCTGACGGGCAACCTTGCCGGTTTCCAAAACCAGCTTGGCATCACCCCACTGCATTTCCTTACGGACGACATTAAACATATTACTTCCTTCCAAACCTACTTGCGGACCAAGCAATTGTAACACGAGATCCGAACACATTAATTATGAGGCTTTTAAGTCAGGCAGCATAATTAATGGGTCCGGACAATCCGAGCGTGACCAGCCTTTCTGGCGTGCTCTCCCGTATCTCCCGATCCGCGGGACAATAAAAAACGACGGCGGAGGGTAAAACCGCTCCGCCGCGCGTCAAAATCAGCGGCGAATACCGAGGGTCGCGATAATCGCTTCGTAACGTTCAGTATTTTTGCGCTGCAAGTATTTCAGCAACCGGCGACGCTGGCCAACCATCATCAAAAGACCACGACGGCTATGGAAGTCGTGCTTGTGCTCTTTCATGTGTTCGGTCAGGTTTTTGATCCGTTCGGTCAAAATAGCAACCTGGACCTCGGGGGAACCGGTATCGCCTTCTTTCTGGCCGAATTCTTTGATCAGGTCGGTTTTACGTTCAGCAGTAATCGACATCAGGCATCCTTTCGCCTTTAAAGATTAAATACACGCACCGGGCGGATTTCGCCGCCATGAATCTCGGCCAGCGCAACAGCGCGGTCGTTTAACATGGCACAAACGATTCCGTCCTGGGCGACGGGAGTTCCGAGGTCACTTCGTTTCGCAACAGCCAACAGCCCGACAGGCTGCCCGCTGGCAAGACGTTGTGCCTCGACTTCGGTCAGGGCCAGCGCCGGGATGTCGTCCAGCGCGGTCTCGACCGGAAGCAGTTTTTCCATTACCGCCTCGGGGTCCATTTCGAGCAAAGTTTGCAACGGAATGGAGTCCCCTTCTGCAAAAGGCCCCGCCGATGTCCGACGGAGCGCGGAAATGTGGCCGACAGAACCAAGGCGCAACGCAATATCGCGCGCCAGCGACCGCATATATGCCCCTTTGCCCGATATTACATCGAACACGGCATGGTCGCGGTCAGGCATGTCAACCAGTCGAAGATCTTTTATCAAAATCGGACGGGCTTTTAAAACCACGTCTTCATCGCGGCGGGCAAGATCATAGGCACGCTTGCCATTTACCTTGATCGCCGAAAATTTTGGCGGTACCTGCTGAATTTCACCGGTGAATTCACACAACACAGCCTCGATTTCCTCGCGGGTCGGGCGATGATCCGATGTGGCGTTTACCTCGCCTTCGGCATCATCTGTGGTGCGTGATTCCCCGAATTTCAGGGTAACACGATAACTTTTGCTGCCATCCATGACATAGGCAACCGTTTTGGTCGCTTCGCCAAATGCAATGGGCAGAACACCGGTTGCCAGCGGGTCCAACGTCCCGCCATGCCCGGCTTTGGCTGCATCAAGCAGACGACGCACCTGATTAACCACGGTTGAAGACGTGATCTCAAGAGGTTTGTCGACCGCAAGCCAGCCGCTTATGATTTTACCGCGACGCCGACGCGCCATCAGGTGTCCTCTTTATCATAATCGTCCGCGTCCTCGTCCTCATCGGACGACAGATCCTGTGCGACATGCGGATCGCGCAGCAAAGCACCAATATTATCGGCGATATCAAAGCTGGTATCTTCGAGAAACCGCAATGCCGGGACGTATTTCATATGCACGCTATTGGCAACATGGCTGCGCAAAACACCCTTTTGGCGTTTCAAGGCATCAAGGGTTGGTTTGGCATCGCCCCCGCCAAGGGGCGTTACCGAAACCATTGCATTGCGCATATCCGGGCTTAAATCCACCTTGGTCACTGTGACCGGGCGGCGCGTTAATTCCGGATCGTAAATGTCACCACGTTCAAGGGCGCGCGACAACGCCTGGCGGATTTCCTCCGCCACGCGTAACTGTCGCTGACTTGGTCCTTTGGCAGGTTGCTTCGGCATATCGTTTCATCGCCTCCTTAAAGCTGGACGGCGATTTCCTCCTGCTCGAAGCACTCGATAACGTCGCCTGCGACAATGTCATTGTATTTCGCAAATGACATCCCGCATTCATACCCCTCGCGCACATCCTTGACTTCGTCCTTGAAGCGACGCAGCGTTGAAAGTTCGCCGGTATGAATAACCACGTTGTCGCGCAGCAAACGAACACCGGCACCGCGCTTGACGGTCCCTTCGGTGATCATGCAGCCCGCAATCTTGTTGCCCGAAATGGTAAACACTTCGCGGATCTGAGCATAACCCAGGAATTTCTCGCGAACTTCGGGTGACAGCATACCGCTGAGCATCGCCTTGGTGTCGTCGGCAACATCGTAAATGATCGAGTAATAACGAATATCGACATTATCACGACGGGCCTGGTCACGGGCCTGCTGGTTGGCACGCACGTTAAAACCAATGATCAGCGCGTTCGAGGCACGGGCCAGCGTCACGTCCGATTCGTTAATCCCGCCAACACCACTATGCAAAACACGAACACTGACTTCGTCATTGCCCAGTTTCTGCAAGGTGCCGATAAGGGCTTCGACCGAACCCTGCACGTCACCCTTGATAACGATCGGCAATTCCTTGCTGCCGCCATTGGTGGTGAACATGTTTTCAAGCGCCGATTTTTTCATCGCTGCCGCCTGCGTTTCGCGGATGCGACGCTGACGGAAGTCAGAAACTTCACGGGCCTTGGCTTCGGTTTCGACAACAACAAAATCATCACCAGCCGACGGAACACCGTTAAGGCCGTTAACCTCAACGGGCATCCCCGGAAGGGCGGTTTCGATCCGGGTACCGTGATCGTCGATCAGGGCACGAACACGCCCCCATTCCGGACCGGTGACAAAGATGTCGCCAGTATTAAGCGTACCGCGCTGTACCAGAACCGTTGCCACCGGACCACGGCCCTTTTCCATACGTGCTTCAACGACAACGCCGTCAGCAACACGGTTGGGGTTGGCTTTCAGATCCAGAACTTCGGCCTGCAACAGAATGGCTTCTTCAAGGTCGGTCAGGCCGGTACCGGCTTTGGCCGATACTTCAATCGTCTGAACATCGCCGCCCATTTCTTCGACAACAACTTCATATTGCAGAAGGGCCGTTTTAACCTTGTTGGCATCCGCACCCGGCTTGTCCATTTTATTGATCGCAACGATCATGGGGACATTGGCCGCTTTGGCATGGTTGATGGCTTCAATCGTCTGCGGCATGACCGAGTCGTCAGCAGCAACCACCAGAACCACGATATCGGTTACCTTGGCACCGCGTGAGCGCATTTCGGTAAATGCAGCGTGGCCCGGGGTATCGATAAAGGTGATCTTTGAGCCGTTTGCCATCGTCACCTGATAGGCGCCGATATGCTGGGTAATGCCACCCGCTTCGCCGCTGACCACATCGGTTTTACGCAACGCATCAAGCAACGAGGTTTTACCATGGTCAACGTGACCCATCACGGTGACAACCGGCGGACGCGAAATCAGCTGTTCATCGGTATCATCGGCAACAACCAGCGCTTCTTCAACGTCAGCGTCAGAAACACGCTTCATCTTGTGACCGAATTCCTCAACCACCAACTGGGCGGTATCGGGATCAAGGCTCTGGTTGATGGTGGCCATAACGCCCATTGCCATCAATGACTTGATCACATCGGCAGCACGTTCGGCCATACGGTTTGCCAGATCCTGAACGGTAATAACGTCCGGAACGACAACTTCACGAATGATCTTTTCTTTCGGCTTCTGCTGGCCCTGGTTACGGGCCTTGGTTTTAGCCTGCTGACGCTTGATCGATGCCATCGAACGGCGACGTCCACCTTCATCACCGGTCATCGCGGTGTTGATCGACAACTTGCCACGACGGCGGCTGTTGTCATCGGTTTTCGTACGCGCGCCACCACGGCCCGCAGCTTCGGCTTCTTCAGCCCGCTTGCGCGCTGCTGCTGAACGAACTTCTTCCTCGTCCAGTTCCTTGCGGCTTTTCGGCTTGGAGGCTGACGGGGCCGAACGACGACGCTCTTCAGGGACCAGCGGTTCCGCCGGGGCACCGGGCATAATTTCTTCGGTTGCCTTTTTACGGACTTCAGGTTTCGGACGCGGCTGCGATTTCGCACGCGGTGCCTGGGCATCACGGGCGGGTTCCGCATCCGCGTTTTTAGCTTTGGCAGCAGGAGCAGCGGCAGCGGCAGCAGGAGCAGCGGCAGCAGCAGGGGCCGACGCTTCGGCCTTTTCCCTGGCGATACGCGCAGCTTCCTCGGCTTCAGCTTTCTTGCGTGCAGCTTCTTCCTCGGCCTTGCGTGCAGCATCCTTACGGGCCTGCTCGGCGGCGGCGGCTTCTTCCTGCTTGCGGCGTTCTTCAGCAGCTTTCAGGGCCGCCATACGAACAGCGCGTTCGCCCTGGGTCAGGTTGCCCTGTTCCTCATGAGCACGCGGACGCTGCTGTGCCGGCTTGGGCTTGTGCCGCTGGGCCGGGGCAGGCTTGGAAGGTGCCGATGCCGGTTTTTTCGGGGCCGCTGCCGGAGCAGGGGCCGACGTAGCGGGTGCAGCAGGAGCTGCCGGCGCGGCGTTTTCGCCCTCGACAGCATTATCCTTGTTCACTTCGCGAAAGCGGCCGGATTCGTTCTGTTCAAAAGTACGCTTCTTGCGCACCTCCACGGCCACAGATTTGGACCGTCCGTGCGAGAAGCTTTGACGCACCTGCCCAGCCTCGACCGTCTTGCGTAATTCAAGCTTCGATCGATTGAGGCTTAGCGGCTTCTTCTCCTGATCGCGATCACTCATAATCCGTCCAACTTCCTCATTTCCTGCGGGATCGGTCGCCTGGCGGCCAATCCTGTTCTTCCGTACGGCGCGGCCTGCCTTCAGGCTGCGCGGAATCCTTCAAGCCGCTGTAGTGCCCGGCTTAGGCGTTGCGCCAGACCACCTGGCGCAACTGCCGCATGTACTGCGTGATCGCGGCCAAAAGCCGCGGCAATCTCGGCAGCATTGAGAACGGAAAAAACCTGAAGACCGGCGGCTTTTGCCGCGATCCGTGCTTTTCCGTCCGCGGCACCGTCACGTGCCGCCAAAATCAGTTCCGCACCGTCATCAATTTGGGCGCGAACTTTCTCAAACCCGGCAACAGCCTGTCCGGCACGACGCGCCAGCGACAACAGATCGATGCACTTTTGTGACAGCATAACCTCGATCCTGTCAGCCAGCGCCGGGTCTACCACAACTTTTTGTCGCGCCGCCCGGGCAAAAGCATTTTTTGCACAGGCGGTATTTACCACATCCCGCGACGGGCACAACCATAATCCCCGTCCGGGCAAGCGTTCATCAAGATCAGGAACGACACTGTTATCCGGGCCGATCACAAATCTTAAAAGTTCTTCCTTCTCCCGGACCTCGCCGGTGACAATGCACCGGCGCTCCGGAACTTCTCGTTCCTTGCCGCCTTTGCGATGCGACATGGTCCCCTCCGATCAGCGATCAGGCGTCTTCGCCTTCCGCCCCGGCATCGCCGGTTTCTTCTTCCAGGTCATCAAACCAACCCAGACGACGGCGGGCTTCCATGATCATATCGTTCGCCTGATCAAGGGTAATGGTTTCAGTTGCACCGGCAAACTCGATCAGTTCGTCGCTGGCCAGATCGGCAAAATCTTCAAGATTTTTAACGCCATTCTCACCAAGCTGTACGGCGACTGCCAAGGAAATTCCGGGGAATTCAATTAAATCATCGGCAACGCCAAGTTCACCCCGGCGGCTCTGAAGACGTTCGGCTTCTTCGGCAAGATAGGTGCGCGCACGTCCCCGAAGTTCTTCGGCAAGTTCTTCTTCGAAGCCTTCGATTTCAGCCAGTTCGGCGAGCGGCACATAGCCGACTTCCTCAATCGAGGTGAAACCTTCGGCGACAAGGAGATGGGCAATAACTTCGTCGACATCAAGGGCCTTGATGAACATTTCTGCCCGCTTGCGCGCTTCTTCCTGACGACGTTCGCTTTCATCTTCCTCGGTCAGGATATCAATATCCCACCCGGTGAGCTGCGATGCAAGACGTACATTCTGACCACGACGGCCAATTGCCAGGCTGAGCTGATCGTCAGGGACGACCACTTCAATACGATTCGATTCTTCATCAATCACAACCTTGGTGACTTCGGCCGGGGCCAAAGCATTCACCACAAAGGTTGCCGGGTCTTCAGACCACTGAATGATATCGATTTTTTCGCCCTGCAATTCGGCGACAACAGCCTGCACACGCGAACCGCGCATACCGACACACGCACCAACCGGGTCAATCGAGCTGTCCGAGGACTGCACCGAAATTTTTGCGCGCGATCCAGGATCCCGGGCAACCGATTTGATCTCGATAATATTGTCGTAAATTTCCGGCACTTCCTGGGCAAAAAGTTTTGCCATGAAGGTCGGATGGGTACGCGACAGGAAAATCTGTGGGCCACGCTGTTCACGACGCACATCAAGGATCAGGGCACGAACACGGTCGCCCTGGCGCATGGTTTCACGCGGGATCAGTTCTTCACGGCGCAAAATGGCTTCGGTCCGGCCCAAATCAACCAGAACATTGCCAAATTCAACCCGTTTAACCGCCCCGTTGACCACTTCGCCAATACGGTCCTGATATTCATTATACTGACGTTCACGCTCTGCATCACGAACCTTCTGGACGATCACCTGCTTTGCGGTCTGTGCCGCAATACGTCCGAAGTCGATCGGCGGCAGCGGATCAATCAGAAATTCGCCAAGTTCAACATTCTCGTCACGAATACGGGCCTGTTCCAGTGACATCTGGGTAAAATCGTTTTCGATGTCATCGGTAACTTCAATAAAGCGCGCCAGCCGGATTTCACCGGTTTTACGGTCGATATGGGCACGAATGTCATGTTCATGGCCATAACGCGAGCGGCCAGCCTTTTGAATGGCCTGCTCCATTGCACCAAGAACCTCGTCACGATCAATGCCTTTTTCGCGGGCGACAGCATCAGCGACCTGCAAAAGCTCTGGCCGCGGCATTCCCGAAGTTGCTTCCATATCCAACCTCTATTCTGCGTTGTCGTCAGACCGGCGCTGGCCGGTGACATGCGCGATCAATTCATCCGTCAGCACGAGTTTCGCCTTTGCGATATCGGCTAACGGCAATACTTCACGTTCGCCATCCACTATCAGGGCGACCGCATCGTCTTCGAGTCCATCCAGCTTTCCGCTGAAACGGCGGCGACCGGCAACAGCCACCACCAGTTCGACCTTGGCGTCAAAACCGCGCCAAATCTCAAAATCCTTGCGCCGGGTCAGCGGCCGGTCAATGCCGGGCGAGCTGACTTCAAGATGATAAGCTCCGGAAATAGGATCATCAACATCAAGCAATGCTGAAACAGTACGACTGATTTCAACACAATTCTCAACGGTGATACTGCCATTTCCCTCGGGGCGATCCGCCATAATCTGCAGGATCTGGCTGTCTTTGCCCATCATGGACACACGTACCAGTTCAAACCCCAGTGCCTCTATCGACGGTGCAATAATTTCCGCGATCCGCGACAAGAGCGGGTCTTTCAACTGCTGTCCGATCAGTTCAGCCATATAAGATGCCATACCCCAGAATGCACAAAAGAGCGGGCCGAGGCCCACTCTTTGTTACGTTTTACAAAAAGCTTGCGCGCTTTATAACGCCAGTTTCCTCAGAAATCAAGTCACGATCCTGTCTCTAAGCCGCATTCAACCAAGGGATAGACCATGTTAAGCCTTTATGCGGCCACCTTGCGATCCGTGATCACAAGATTGTGGAAAAAACCGAACGCATCATGCGCCCCTTGCTGCACCGCGATTTCTTCATCGGCATTTAGCACAAGCCCATTAAGTTGCTCGACAAATTGCCGCCAATGCTTGCCCCGGCCTTCGTCATGGCCCGCCAGATGCCGTGCCCCGAACCCGTCATTCAGATCAAGACGGGCTGCCGCTTTTAACAAAAATGCCGCCCCAAGATTTGATCCCTCGCACACATAAAGCCAGCCTAAACGACCAGGGCCGGTTAACGGCGCAGATGTGCCGCTATGATCACGCGGTGTTGCCAAACCCAAATCACCAAGATCGGCGCAGACACTGTCAAAACGGCTGCGTTCCGACAGGCCGGGGATCAGGGCATTAAGATCGTCGGCGTGGTAAAGCGGCTTCATCACAGCATGAAAGCAGTATTGCAGGGTCAGAAACCGGCCATAATTTTCCCGACTGTCAAAGGGCTTCATCGCCATGACCAGATCGTCAATCTGCTGATGATCTTCGCGGGTATTTGCTTTGATCCGTTCCAGCCGGGTCGGGGTTTGCTCGGTTACGCGCGCTTTTATGTCCGTTGTCATGTGCGGGGCACCCTTTTTAACTGGTCCTGAAAATGGCGCGAAAACAGCGCCCGGGCACATCGGCGTGCCCCTTTGTTATCCATTACGAACCAGCGACCAAAATATCTGATCGAGACTGCGAATTATTCTGAAAACGACACCACATCTCGCCTCTATTCTTCACGAAAGGCACGCGCAAACTGGTCTCGCAACGGTTTGGCAAAATAGCTGAGCGCTGTGCGCTCGCCCGTGGCGATAAAGGTTTCGACCGGCATCCCGGGGATTAAAGGATGGTCGCCCAGCCGCGACAGCTCGCCGGGTGTGATATGCATCCGCACCGGATAAAAACTTTCACCCGTCACCTCGTCGCGGGATAAATCGGCCGCCACAAAATCAACCGTTCCGGCCAGTTCCGGGGTGGTGCGCCGGTTAAAGGCGGTAAAACGCAATGTTGCCTTTTGGCCGGGATGGATCTGATCCACATCCTCCGGGCGGGCGCGCGCCTCGATCACCAGCGCATCCTGATCAGGCACAATCCCCATAATTTTCTCCCCCGCCGCAATCACACCGCCTTCGCTATGCACCTGCATCTGATAAATGGTGCCATCATAGGGGGCGCGAATGTCGGTGCGGCGCAGCTGATCGACCAGTGCAATCTGCCTTTGTTTCAACTCGGCGAGTTGGCGGTCAATATCGGCAAGGTCGGTCAGAACCTCGGTCTGGCGGTCGCGTTCAAGCTGCAATATCGCCATTTCCGTTTCGGCGATCTGCATTTGCGCCGAGGCAATTTCGGCACTGAGTTCACCACGCTGGCCTTCAAGATTGGCCTTTTCACGGCGCAAGGCCGCCACCCGGGTAATCGGCACCAATTGCTTGGCAAACAACATCTCCAGCCCGGCAAGTTCATCCATGATATGGCGATGCTGCTCGACATTGGCGGTTTTTTGGGCTTCCAGCCCGCCTATGCGTTCATGCAACTGATGGCGTTTTTGCTGCAATTGCTGTTTTTCGCCCAACAAGCTGCTTTGACGGGCCGCAAACAGGCGGGTCTGGGCACGCACAAGGGCAGAAATTTCAGGCTGAGCAATACGTGCGGCCAATAGGGGCGGCATAACGGGTGCCACGGCGTCATCACGCTCGGCAATCAACCGCATTTCGCTGGCACTTAACGCATCAATCTGGCTTTCAACAATGCCAAGGCTGGCGCGGGCCTGTGTTGCATCAAGGCGCACCAGCATATCGCCCGCGTGAACACGATCACCATCGCGAACGAAAATTTCACCAACAATGCCGCCATCGGGGTGCTGAACCACCTTGGCATTGCTTTCGACCACCATTTTGCCGTTGGCCACCACCGCGCCAGACAAACTGGCAAAGGAAAGCCAACCCATGAAACCGCCAAACAACAGCAACACCGTGACCGCGCCAAACACGATATGACGCCGCAAGGAATGCAGGGCCAGACTGCCAGCATCATCCTCGTTCCTGTCTGCCACATTCGGCCCCTGGAATCCTGGCACAGAAGATGAAGACGCCGCCACCACAAGACGCTGCAAGGGATTGATCATGCGCTTTCTCCCACCTGACGCAGGGTTTTACGCAAAATATCGTCGCGCAACCCCAAAGCAACCTGCTGCCCGCCCTGAATAACCATTGCCCGGTTCACGCAGGCAAGAATATTGGGGCGATGGGCAATCATGACGACAATGGCCCCCCGTTCACGCAAACCCATAACCGCCTTTAACAAGGCCTGCTCGCCGTCACTATCCAGGCTGGCATTGGGTTCATCGAGAACCACTAAAAACGGGTCATCATACAAAGCCCGGGCCAAACCAATCCGCTGGCGCTGCCCGCCCGAAAGCACAACACCACCCGGCCCGATTTGCGTATCATAACCGCCGGGCAGCGACTGGATCAGGTCATGGACGCCCGCCTGTTTTGCCGCCGCAATTACTTTTTGGGCATCGGGCCGGGCCTGAAGACGGGCGATGTTGCGCGCAATGGTATCGTCAAACAGTTCCACATCCTGCGGCAAATAGCCGATATACTGCCCCAGATCATCGCGCGACCAATGGCATAGCTCGGCCCCGTCAAGGCGAATGCTGCCCTGGGCACAATGGCCGATCCCAACCAGAGCGCGGGCAAATGTTGATTTTCCCGATCCGCTGGGGCCAATAACCCCCAACCCGTCGCCCGCACGCAATTCAAGCTGGGCAATTTTTAACAAAGTGCGGCCCGCTGCGGGTTTCACCGGGGCCCGGCTGCCATTTCCTGCCTGGCGATGGGGGGCGGTTTGCATGACCAGCGACTGCACCGTCAGATTTTGATACGGGGCAGGCAATGCCAGCCGGGGGGTTGAGCGCGCCGACGAAGCCGGGTCTGCCGCCAGCAATTGCACCAGCCTTGCATAAGCCTGGCGGGCGGCAACAAAACCGCGCCAGTTGCCAATCGCCTGTTCAACCGGCGACAGGGCGCGCGCGGTTAAAATCGATGCCGCCACCATCGCCCCGGGCGATACTTCCTGCAAAATCGCCAGATAGGCACCAAGGGCCAAAACGCCTGACTGCATCGCCAGGCGGATGACCTTGATATAGGCCGAAAATGTTGATGTTACGTCACCTGCAGCAGTATTGGTTTGCAAATAGCGGTCATTGATCATGGCCCAGCGCCGGGCAAAGGCCGGCACCATGCCCATGGCGCGCAAAACCTCGGCATTGCGCCGCCCGGCATCAAGCAAGGCGGTGCGCCGTGCGGTTTGCTGGTTCATGCGGGACACATGGCGGCGCGACAGCATTTCGCTGATCAAGGTCAGGATCACCAAAACCAGCCCACCGGTTAACGCCAGCACGCCCAGCCAGGGATGCAACAAAAACACGATGCCCAAAAACAGCGGCATCCACGGCAAATCACAAATCGCCACCGGCCCGGCGCCGCCCAAAAACTGCCGGATCTGATCCAGATCGTTAATCGGCCGGGCGTTAGAACCGGGTTGATCAAGCGGCAGGGACACAGCCCGGCGCAATACAAGCGGCCCGGTTTGTTCATCCACCCGCCAGCCCATGCGCACCAGCATCCGGGCGCGCAGGGCATCGACCGTGCCCAAAAACAGATAAAGCCCCAATACCAGCCCGGTCAGTGCCAGCAATGTTGGCACACTGCCGCTGGCCAAAACCCGATCATAGACCTGAAGCATAAAAAGTGGCCCGGTCAGCATCAAGATGTTGGACACGCCGCTAAGGGCCGCAACAACACCAAACACCTTGCGCAACGATGCCATAACCCCGCTGAGCGAAGCCGGGGCAGGCGATGACGGGGGGGAGGAATACGCAGCCGCACTGGAACGCCAAAGCATGACTATTGGTTATCCGCTGGTTTGTCGCTAGAATAGGGTGGGTGCCGCATTATGTGAAAAATGCTGCGGCACCCGGAATAAGACCATGCGCCCGTTCCGCGATTAGCCCTCTTGGAACGGGCCGTCTTTTGCCTTAGACAAAATCGTTCTGGTCAATATCGGCAAAATCAACGCCGGTCAGGGTCACGGTGCCATTGGCATGCGTGATCAGGGCATTGCCTGCGCCGTCATCGGCAATGGTGACATCGTTATAATCAAGATCGATCAGATCGCTGCCATCGGCAAAATCGGTGATGGTGTCGTTGCCAAAGCTGGCACTGGCATCAAATTCAAACACGTCTGCACCGCCATTGCCGGTCAGAACGTCATTGCCAGCCCAGCCACCAATCACGTCCGCCCCAGCGCTGCCGTTAATGGCGACGCCCTGATCAGCGAAAGTACTTTCCAGAGTTGACACATCGCCCGTACGCAATTCGGCAAGGACAGAATTAGTATCGGCATCGCCAAGATTCAGGCCGGAAATATCAACCGACGAATCGGTGAATTCAGCAAGCCCTGAACCAGAGTCGAAACCCAGTGTGCTACCAAAGGAAACATCATCAAGATTGCCGCCAACGGTATGGTCGGACATATCATATTCGAACATACCAGTTCCGGTTGTTGCCAAAAATGCACCGGTATAGGAACTCCCGGTATCCTGATCTTCAAGCCAGAACTGATTTCCCATTTCTGTTGGCGACGTGCCACCCAGGAACGCCCCGTAATTACCAGTTCCACTTGAGAAGTTGTTGTCAAAATCTTCAAGAAAACCATGAAGATCAACGCCGTTGCCGGAACTGTCTGCGCTTAAGTCAATCGTGATCGTCATATTACAATTCTCCATTTGCATTTTTGCCTCAACCAGCGAGGCAACAATTCGATAATGACTATTAATATCACTAAGAGTCAAATGAAAAATTCGTTTAAAATCAAACAATTAAACTGAAAAATAGCATGCCGGGCCGGGGTTTCTCCCAGCCTGACACAACATCTGGCAATGACGCTTTTAGGTTAGAAATTACCGCTTAAAGTCATTATCGCTGTCCGCCCCGGCGCCAAAGTCAGGCCCCCAAGCGCGTCGACATATGCTTCATCCGTCACGTTATTAACTGCAAATCTGAATTTAAGATTCCGATTAAGCTCGTACGAACTGTACAGATCGTATGTGCGATAACGGAGGATACTTTGTGCGTCATCACCCGAAGTTCCTGTAATATTGTCTTCCGGATATACAAATGTCGCCCGTACGCCCAGTATCAGATCCTGATCAAACAGACGTACACCGCTATCGAGCGTATATTTTCGTTTGGGCAATGTATAAACGGTCATTAACCCGCCTGCCTTACCCCAGCTAGCAGGTAATCCATTTCCATTAGTCGGAGAAGACGGCAAAGAGACCAAAGGATGAATAATAGGATCGTAATTTCCTTCGAGGTCAGTATCGGTGAATGACATTGCCCCGGAAATGTAGAATTTCTCGACGTCATACCCAAATTCCAGTTCAGTGCCGGAAATGTAAACCGGGTCCTCCAAATTCACATAAGACTCCGCCTGTGCTGCAAGCGTCCAACCCGGTGGGCCAAGAGGTTGGGGTGTCGGCTGCGCAACAGCTGCCGAGACAATATAATTGTCAATTTTTGTCCGATAATGAGAAAGCTTTGCCCGGAATCCATCGTTCTTTGTCAACACATTATCAAATTTCAAATTGACACCGAACTCAGTCGTAAAAGATTCCTCAGGTTCAAGATCAGGATTTGCATAAAATGGAACGGGTACGCCAGCAACATGTCGCCCCTTGACCATGCCCTCCATGATTGTCGGAGGACGATAAGCCTGACGATAGGAACCAAAAAACTGAATCCCATTGAAAGGTGACAGCCCCAAACTTACAGAAGGGGAAATTTTATGTCCGGAAAGATCAATATCGAGCGGCGTCCCTCCATCTTCACACTTATTGGCCGCGTTATATTGCTCGCACCAATAGGAATCGCCATCAAGCTGGAAACGGTCATATCTGATCCCTCCTTTCAGCTGGACCAAATCACCCCAATCAAACGTTCCATCTAAAAATGCCCCTTGAACATCGCGTTGGCCACTTGGCGTCGACCCTTCAAGTTCAAACCCTTCCCCATTACCTCCAAGGCCCAGCGTTTCCGACCGAGTTTTTGTTTTGTCCTGGAAAGTTTCAACCCCGTAATCAAGGCTGAAGATACTGTTCTGTTTCATCAGTTCATCCAGATAAAATGAACTTTTGTTGGCCGCATCAAAACCGTAGGTATCTATCTTGTATTTAGTGTTGAACGCATCAGTCGTAACACTGCCACTGGAAGAGTAACGTGCTGGCCGAAATTGTTTGTTCTCGGTCTGCGTCCACCAAAGACCGGTTTTCAAATCAATCAGGTCTGTATCCGGGTTCCAGGAATGTTTTGCCGTTACCGTATGAGAAGTCGCCTCATCAAAGTCGTTGTACTGCGCGTCGTCGCCAGTCGCTTTGCCAAACCTTGTCGTAAAGCCGACATAACCAAGATGTAATTCCTGATCTTCTGAAAGGGCGAGATTTGCTTTTAAGAGGCCGGAAGATTGCCGTTGTCCGGTATATTGCTGATTTTGGCCATTCGCTTCAACAAGGTCATCTGAATTATCAATATACAATCCCGGATTATTCTTTCCGCCCTTGTATTCACCAACCAGCTTTCGACTAAAGGCCGCTGCGACATCGAATTTCGGTGATACTCTGGCGGCAATGGAGGCATCACCAGCAAAACTATAAGCATTGGTCCCGCGCGATACATTGACTTTGCCGCCTACATTTTCATCTGCATCAAGAATATCATCGGTGTTAAGCGTCCGCATGGTCACAATGCCCCCGGATGTTCCAGCCCCGCCAATGCCAGACATATCGCTTTTCTCAACCGTGACATCCGCAAGCAATGCAGTATCGACATACATTCTGTTCGCAACACCATGACCGGACTGATTGAAGTTTTGACGTGCACCATCAATGTTCATATTGACCCGCCCCTGATCCTGCTGCCCTCGAACGTTTACAGACAATCCCGGTTGCTGCCGATTACCTGCAACATCGACACCTGTTATGGGGTTGAAAATGTCCGAAGCATCCCGCCCGGGTGTTTTACGCATATTTTCCTGCGTAATGACGGATACCGAACCCGGCGTTTCATAAACCCAATCAGGATTACCGGCATATCCAATATCGTCGCTCGTCTGCGACGTAATCGTGATAGGAGCGGTTGTTACACCGTTGCGTGAAGACGGATCACTTTTTGCGACAACAATGGAAACGGTGTTGCCGTCAAGCGGTTGCCAGCTCAGGTCACTTCCGGCAAGTATCAGATCAAGCGCACCGGTTGCCGTCATTTCACCGTGAACAACACCGATGACATAGCTGGTGGGCAAATTACCATCAACCACCACATCGATCCCGGAAATCCGGGAATATTTCACCAGCGCTGATGTCAGATTTTCTGCCGGAATATCAAAATAGTAAGTCCGGTCTAAACCGCCACTTTGTACCAGTTCGACCGGTGCGGTTCCCGCCCCGTCGCCGCTCGGCCCGGCCAGAACAGGCGCTGGTGCCATGACGATTAAACAACCCGATAAGGCCGTTGCCAAAATCGTGGTTGAAGAAAACTGTGTTTTCCAGTGCCAGCCCTTTATCCCCAATAAAGATGGCACCGCTCCGGCCCCCGCAAAACCCATTTTAGTCATCTCCCAAGTAGATATGCAAATGCATCGCATTATCGCGATCTACTCAGTAAGACGGGTCAGTGCGGGGAATATCCGACGGGTTTGCCGATTTTTTGCGAATAATTTTTATTATCATAAAAATAACAGATCGAATGCCTTATTCCGACAGCTTTGATCGTCGATCAGGCCTCGCGCAAGATGGTCACATAGTCGCCGATCTGATCAACCTTGACCGATAAAACCTTGCCCACAAGGGGCAACACATCGGACGTGCGATTAAGATTGACCACCAGCGTCACGGGCCGTTGTTTCAAGGCATCCCCCAGCACAATAATCCGTCCGGGATGCCAGCGTTGCAGCACATTTGCGACTTTTTCCAACGGGTCGCCGACAAAAACCAGCCGCCCTTGACGCCACGCCAGCCGCATCGCCAGATCAACACCATAAAGCGCACTCAAAACGCCGTTTTCAAAGGAAACACCCTTGCCACGCGTCACATTGCGCGCGCCCAGATCGGTTTCAACATCGACCGAACCGCTCTGGGCAATCATTTCGGCTTGCCCGTCATAATGGGTGACATCAAATTGTGCTGCGGCAACCGGGCGTACAAAACCACCCGCCGCGCTAACAAAAAAATCGCGCCTGCGGCCGTCATGCTGAAAAAACACTTCCCCTTCATGCAGGGTCACCCCGGTCGCACCTTTATCGTCCGTTATCAAGGAGAGTGACGACTGGCTTGCCAGTTCGGCCTGCACCCCGTCCATCACTGTAATTTTACGGCGCGCACCTTTGCCGGTTTTAAAATCAGCAAAGGGATGATGCGGCAAAACATCGCCATACCAGCCCGCTGCCCCGACAAGCATGGCAGCCAACCCCGCCCCCAAAAAAGCCCGACGGCCTGTCTTGCCATGCGCCGCCGAATTCAGACCGGCCAGATTAAGACTGGAGGTCCCCGTCCACAGATGCTCTATCTCTAAAAAAGCCTGACGATGTGCCGGGTCAGATGTCATCCAATGGGCAAAATTCTCGCGGTCGCGTTCGGATTCGGTGCCATCAAGCAACAGCGCAAACCAGTAAATCGCCTGCTCGGCGGCACTGCTGCCATATGGGGGGTGCGCGATGGGGCTGCTTGAATCCATTGTCGGGCTTCCGATATGCAAAATGAAAGTCGCATATGCACGCACATGCACCGGGTCATCTATAGAACGAACCGGCAATTCAAATATCTGATCGAAAAATCAGTTTTTTTCGCCTGTATCGGTCGCTTCCTTCACCAGGGTTAAGGCGCGGACCATGCGGCTAAAGGCCGTTTGTGCCGGAATACCCAGTTTTTCACCAATTTCAACATAGGTTTTACCCTCCAGCCGGGCGAGGATGAAAACATCGCGCAACGGTTCGGGCAAGGCGTTCAGGGCTTTTTGCAATTGGCGTAATTCCTGACGCGACCAGACAATCTGATCAGGCAGGGGCGCATCGCTGGCAACAAATTCCAGGCTTTTTTCAGAATCAGGGACAAATCGCAAAATCCGTTCGCGGCGGAAATGGTCAATCACCAGATTTTGTGCCGTGCGATACAAATAGGCCTGCGCATATTTGACATCAGGCAAAGACGGGGTCGTAACGACACGCAGGAACGTATCCTGGACAATGTCATCTGCCGTGTACCAGGCCAGTTTACGTTTCTGCACAAAATGCCGCAAACGCACCTGATATTGTCGAAACAGTTGATTGATATCCCAATGGGTCACAAGCCTGACCTTTGAAACGAACCCGCGTTCAGACGTTCCGGCGTTATGATCCGGAACGACGCGGTAATGTCATATCAGCAATATGAAACAGATAACGCATATGAAACTCATTCTCAATAAAAACTTGATCCCAACGGCACGGTAATGCTGTTACCCGATAAAAGACCACGCAGATTTGCCGACACAGGGCAGCATTTGTGCCTCAAAAACGGCCTTATCGTATATATCAAAAGCCAAAAGCCCCTTGCCTGTGACAAAGGGTTTGGAGCATGACAGCAATATATCGGGACGGAAACGGCGTGGTCGTCAAACGTCAGGCGCGGCGCGATTTTTCCGGCGAAACCGCAAATAATTGCATTTTTTGCCCTGACGCAGCGCCTTTTGCTCGTAGCGGGTTTTAACCCAGTCCGCTGGCGGAATACGCCAGTCATCGGGGCTTTCGGCCAGCCATTCAAAATCAGGATGATTGTGCAAATGCTGGAGGGTCCAGGAAATATATTGCATGTCATCGCTGGCGACCCGAAATTCACCGCCATCCTTTAACAGCCGTGCCAGCAAAGCCAGATTTTTAGGCCCGACGAACCGGCGCTCGGCGTGACGTTTTTTGGGCCATGGGTCGGGAAACAGCAAAAACACCCGGTCAAAACAGGCATCGCGCAATTTATACAAAAGCGGGCGCGAATCGTCGGGCACCACGCGCACATTTTGCAAGTTGCGGTCGCCAATATGACGGATCAGGCTGCCAACACCGTCCATATAGGGTTCACAGCCGATAATGCCGATATCGGGGTTGGCTTCGGCCTGGCCCGCCAGATGTTCGCCGCCGCCAAAACCTATTTCCAGCCACAACTGTGATCGATCCGGGGCAAAGTAGGACTGCGGATCAACACCAGCCTGCTCTGGATAATCGATTGCCAGTTTGGGCAATAAATCATCCATCAGCATCTGGCGCGATGCCTTGGGGGGGCGGCTGCCACGGCGGCCATAAAAATTCGGGCGGTCTGGGGTCGGAATCGGTCTGTTGCTACGCATGACTTATCTGGCAATTAAAAATGCAAACGGGCGGCCTTGCTGGGCCGCCCGCCTCATAACATGTCTGGTGACTTTGGCAAATCACCTAATCAGGCCGCATTGGCACGTTTACGCGCCAAAGGCCGATTTAAGCTCGCCCACCAGATCGGTCTGTTCCCACGAGAAAAATCCGCCTTTTTCCGGCTGACGGCCAAAATGACCATAGGCCGAGGTCGGCGTGTAAATCGGCGCACACAAATTAAGATGTTCCCGAATACCACGCGGGCTCAGATCCATCAGTTCGCGTAGAACCTTGCCCAGTTTAACTTCGTCAACTTCGCCGGTTTCATGCGTATTGACATACAATGACAACGGTTTTGAAACGCCAATCGCATAGGCAACCTGCAAGGTACATTTGCTTGCAAGACCTGCCGCAACGACGTTTTTCGCCAGATAACGGGCGGCATAGGCCGCCGAACGGTCAACCTTCGTCGGGTCTTTACCCGAAAAAGCACCGCCACCATGCGGTGCCGCACCGCCATAGGTATCGACAATAATCTTGCGACCGGTCACGCCAGCATCGCCATCCGGCCCGCCAATGACAAAACGGCCCGTCGGGTTGATATAGATTTCGTCTTCCGCTGGCATCCAGCCTTCCGGCAGGGCCTGTGCAATGTAAGGCAGCACCGCTGCGCGCACATCATCCTGGGTAAAGCCTTCATTATGCTGGGTCGAAACCACAACAGATGTCGCGCCAACCGGCTTGCCATCGACATAACGCAGGGTGACCTGGCTTTTGGCATCCGGGCCAAAAATAGTTGATTTGCCAGAATGACGGTCTTCAGCCATGTGGCGCAAAATCCGGTGCGAAAACTGGATCGGGGCCGGCATTAACGCGTCGGTTTCATCACAGGCATATCCGAACATAATGCCCTGATCGCCTGCGCCAAGATCCTTGTTGTCCCTGGAATCAACACCCTGGGCAATGTCAACCGACTGCTCGTGAACATAGCAGGAGATATCAGCCGTTTTCCAGCTAAAGCCTTCCTGATCATACCCGATGGCGCGAATGGCTTCGCGGGCAGCTTCGATCATGGTTTCGTCATTGGCAACGCTGGACGGGCCGCGCACTTCACCAGCCAGAACAACACGATTGGTGGTCGCCAGGGTTTCCACTGCCACGCGGGCATCGGGGTCGGCAGCCAGAAATGCGTCAACAATCGAGTCAGAGATGCGATCGCAAACCTTGTCAGGATGACCTTCCGACACAGACTCGCTCGTGAAAAGATATTCGTTATGAGACATATAAACCTTCTCCGGTGAAAAGGGAGTTTCCAAAAAACTGGACCGGAGGGCCGTGATACGAACGTATCGATCAGCGCCCACTTAGCCTTTTTTTGCGTGGTGGCAAGCGGTCCAAATCCGTCCACGTCATCAACATGTCATATCCTAACATGGGGCATGACCCAAGCTTTTTACGTCTGAAGGTGCAGAAAAAGACACGGCATTAACCATTAGCGTTGGAAAAACGGGCATATCTTCGCTTCACAACAAGGCACCACGCAAAAAACGCATTCGGGCAAAGCACCGAATGCGTTAAATGTATTTTAGAACAACGTCGCCAGACGAAGTTACGTCCTGTTATTTGCTGTCACTGTCATCAGGTGTCGGCAGGACACCCATGGCCTTGACCAGTTCAAAAACGCGTTTACGCTGTACCGGGTCGGTGATGCGATAATAGGCCCGCACCAGTTCCAGGGTTTCGCGACGGTTCATCGGATCATTATCAAACGGATCCGGACTTTCCGACATTTCACGACGCTCATGAACAGATTTCGTTGAAATCTCGTCTGGCATGTCGTCAAAAAAGAACGAAACCGGCACTTCGAGTACACGAGACAAATCATACAGGCGCGACGCGCCCACACGGTTTGCACCCCGTTCGTATTTTTGCACCTGCTGAAAAGTCAGGCCGATGGCCTCACCCAGCTTTTCCTGGCTCATACCCAGCAAGGTCCGGCGCAAACGCACCCGGGCCCCAACATGAATATCCACAGGGTTCGGTTTTCCAGTGGCCGTACGGCCACGACCACGACCGCGTGTATTCTTTACAATCATCACACTGTCATCCTTGGGCGACATCGTCGTATCCTTCTCACACTCCAACCTCCGCCCTGTTCTTGTGGGGGACTCTATATCTGGGCGGTCCGGTAAACTATTTTTTCGTCCAACGGGATTCACAAAACCTCTGATATCCCAATACGAGAACGAATATTAATGCCACAATACCGTAAAATGGTATATTGCGCCACATATAATATACCGTGGTATGGTTTTTATCATCCAAAAGGGGTGAAAGGAGAATTCCACGTTTGGTTAGGGCTAGTGACTTCTGGTTTCGGCCATAAGAATCAAAAACAGCCGATACGCCCGTATAGGCTGCGCGCGCCAGCGGAATACCTTCTTCAACCGCACGAAAGCGTGCAGCGGCCAGATGCTGATAAGGACCGGCACTATGACCGAACCAGCCATCATTGGTGACGTTCAAAAGCCAGGACGGCCTGTCGCGATCGTCTGTTACGGCACCGGGAAAAATAATTTCATAACATATCAGAGGCGAAAAAGGCGGCAAGTTCTTTACATGCAAAGTTGCCGGACCGTGCCCGAATGAAAAATCTGTGCGTCCTTCGGTCAGCTTGGGAAACGGCAAGATCGAGCGGAACGGTACATATTCGCCAAACGGCACAAGATGAAATTTGTCAAAGCTGGCAACAATCTGGCCTTGATCGTTGATCACCTCGACCGAATTCCACACCTGAAATTTATCACTATCGCGCGGGAAGGTCCGGGGGGCACCGGTGATCAAGACATCACCTGGCGACAAAACATCAGCCATCATCGCCCGTCGGCCCGGATCGGTTTCCAGAAAAAAGGTTGCTGCGGTTTCCGGCCAGATCACAATGCGTTTACGCCCGGCAGGCAAGTCCGCCGGACGGCGCGACATGGACAGCAACTGACGAAAATGCTGATCCTGAAGCGATTTGTCCCATTTTTCCGACTGGGGAATATTGGGTTGAACAATTTGCAATATCGGCGCATCGACCGGGGCATCAGCAACAGAAACATCGGCGGGCGGCAACCCGGCCAGATGCACAGCCCCACCGGCCCACAAGACCACCGCAATCAGCACACCACCAATGGACACAAACCGGCCCGCACGCCCGGCAATCCAGACCGCAGGAAGAGTGGCAAAAAGGGCGGTAACCGCACTGAGGCCATATACACCGATCACGGAGGCCAATTGCATCGGGGCCGCGTCAATCGCCCAGATATGGCCCAGCAAATTCCAGGGGAAACCGGTCAAGACATGGCCACGGGCAAATTCGGCAATGGCCCAGAACGATGCCAGCAAAAAGGCCCGTGAAATGCGGCCTTTGCCCAAACGCCAGCTGCCCCAAACCGCAAACATGGGGAAAATCGCCAAACCGCCGCCCAGCCCGAACAAGGCAAACGGAATCATCCAGCCATAAATTTCCGGCTGAACCAGAAAAGCATGGGCGATCCAGTAAAATCCGGCGGCAAAATGCCCGGTGCCAAACCACCAGCCCGCAGCCAGCGCGCTTTTTTGGCTTTTAACCCCATCAAGCGTCCATAAAAGAACGGCAAAAGCCAGCGGCAATGCTGGAATGAAAAAGAAAGGCGGCAAAGCCAATACGGCTGCCGCCCCCGCAAACAGCCACGTCAACCGACGCGACCAGCCATTCATAGCGGCCAGACGCCCGGCCAAGCGATCAATCATTTAGGCGTTTCCTGCAAAATTTCCCCTGGCGGCAAGGCGGGGTCTGTACGGTGCAAATGGATGCGCAACCGGCGAACCCGGCGCGGATCGGCATCCAGAACTTCAAACTGCAAGCCCAGAGGATGCTCAATCAGTTCGCCGCGTGCCGGAACACGCCCGGCCAGCGAAAACACCAATCCGCCCAGCGTATCAATGTCCTCGTCTTCTTCATCGTCAAGCAAACCAAACCCGAGCTTTTCTTCAAGGTCTTCGATCTCGTAGCGGGCATCGGCAACAAAACAGCCATCGGAAAGACGAATCAGTTTTGGTGTCTGATCAATGTCATGTTCATCATCAATCTCGCCAACAATTTCCTCGACCAGATCCTCGATGGTGATCAGGCCGTCAATACCGCCAAATTCATCGACCACCAGCGCCATATGCGTCCGTGACAGGCGCATTTCCGATAACAGATCCAGCACCCGGATCGCCGGGGACACAAACAGAACCCGACGCAACAGCGAACTGAGCTGATAGTCCCGCCCCGCCGCATGGCACGCCAGCACATCCTTGATATGCACCATACCCGCCACATCATCGAGCGTATCGCCATAAACCGGCAGGCGCGAATGGGCCTTGGTCACCATTTCACTGACCAGATCGGGCAGCGATATTTTCTTTTGTACCGCCACAATATCTGGCCGCGGGATCATGACGTCCTCGGCGGTCATATCGCGCAAGGCGATAATGTTTTCAAACAGGGACCGTTCATGCAGCGATACCGGTTCGTCGTCTTCTTCCGTTCGCTCGGCCAACTCTTCGAGCGTATCACTCAGGGATGCTTCACCATTGCGCGCGCGCACGGCTTTACGCAGTCCCATGGCAGAGGCAACATTTCCCCAAAACGAGGCACCCTCTGCTTCTTCCTGTAACTCCCCACCAAAGCGGGGCGTGATACTGTCCTTGTCTTCTTCGCGTTCACTTATGTCGTTCATTGTCCCGTTTCGACATCCTGATCTTCAATTGGGGCGTAGGGATCATCTATTCCCATCCCGGCAAGAATATGGCGCTCCAGTTGCTCCATATGTTCGGCTTCATCATCAACCATATGGTCATAACCAACAAGATGAAGTGTGCCATGCACCGATAAATGTAACAGATGGTGCAAAAGCGGCTTGTTTTGTTCGTGCGCTTCCCGCTGGCAGGTTTCACGGGCGATAATAATATCACCCAAAATCAACGGCATATCGGGCGCCAGATCAAACTCGCTGGCCCCGTCATCGCTTTCAAGGGCGGCAAAAGACAGAACATTGGTCGGCGCATCCTTGCCCCGATAATCGCGGTTCAAATCGCGCACACTGGCATCATCGGACAAAGTGACGCTGACTTCGATCATCGCGACCTGATCAAGCAGCGATTTTTCTTCATCCGCGTCCCACAAGGCCCCATCCTGTGCGCTAGCGGCCAACGCGGCCTCTACCGCACCCCGAATGGCAACGGCCTCGCCCTCGGACCAATCGCCAGCCTCGGCGGCAACATCAAGATCAAGCTGGGCTGTCATCGCCGACTTTTTCTCGTATTTCACGATCCCCATGCCCCTGACGGTAGCTTTTGCCAATCCGTTCGCGCAGGGCATCGGCCGCGTCATAGGCCTGAACAATCCGGGTCACCATGGCATGGCGAACCACGTCACGCTGGTCAAATTTAACCCGGCCCACACCTTCAACCGTGTCGAGCGTTTCCATCGCGTCGCGCAAACCCGATTTAACCCCGGAAGGCAAATCGATCTGGGTAATATCGCCCGTCACCACCATGCGCGATCCTTCACCCAACCGGGTCAGGAACATTTTCATCTGCATCGGGGTGGTGTTTTGGGCTTCGTCAAGAATGACAAAAGCATGCGACAGGGTCCGCCCGCGCATGAAAGCCAGCGGGGCGACTTCAATTTCACCCCGTTCCATGCGCTTGATCACGACATCCCCCGGCAGGGTATCGTGCAACGCGTCATAAAGCGGGCGCAAATAAGGATCGACCTTGTCTTTCAAGTCACCTGGCAAAAAGCCCAAATGCTCGCCTGCTTCAACAGCCGGGCGCGACAGAACAATCCGGTCCACCTGGCCCTGGGTCAGCATCTGAACCGCCATTGCCACGGCAAGATAGGTCTTGCCGGTGCCCGCGGGGCCAATGCCAAACACCAGTTCATGGTCCAGCATCGCTTTGACATAATCTTTCTGGCGCTTGGACCGCGGCGAAATGCGACGTTTTTTGGTCTGGATCACCAGTTCCGACCCACCAAACATGCTGACTGTCGGGGCCGCAGGGTCATCCCACGGGTTCCCGTCATCGGGTTCGGACAAGCGAATGGCGGCATCCACCGTTTCAACATCCACCCGGTCAATCTCGTGATCACGCAGGCGCGCATAAAGCTGTGACAGAACCGTTTTTGCCTGGCTGACCTTTTGCGGGGCGCCGCGCATAACAACAATTGATCCGCGACTGGAAATTTCGGTGCCCGTCCCCTCGGCCAAACGCATCAAATTTTGCGCCTGTGGTCCGTAAAGCAGCTGGGACAGTGCATTATCACCAAATTCTATCTGATCAGTATCAAGCGGAGTCTGTTTTTGTTTCTTGATCGGGCTCTTGGCCTTTTCAGGGGTAGCACTCACGCAACATTCCTTTCCGAACTGCCGTCTTCCACCAGTTCACCGGCCAGGGAGAACGGCTTGGCGGCAGTAATTTTCAAACGCACGACACGGCCCAGATCGGCCTTGGTCAGGCCATTCACATGAACCGGCTGCATATAGGGGCTACGCCCGACAAGCTGGCCTTCAAACTTGCCGGTGCGGTCCAGCAACACATCCATTTCGCGGCCAACACAGGTCTGGTTAAAGGCCAATTGCTGTTCGGCAAGCAGGTCCTGCAACCGGGCCAGACGCTCCGCCTTGACCTCTTCAGGCACCTGCAATTCCATTGCCGATGCCGGTGTGCCGGGGCGGGGGCTGTATTTAAAGCTGAAAGTCTGGATGAAGCCAACCTGGCGCACCAGATCAAGCGTATCCTCGAAATCCTTTTCCGACTCGCCAGGAAACCCGACAATAAAATCAGACGATAACGCCAGATCCGGCTGGGCTTCGCGGAAGCGTTTGACAATATCGAAATAGGTTTCACGGTCATGCTTGCGGTTCATCGCCTGCAAAATACGGTTCGATCCAGACTGAACCGGCAAATGCAAAAACGGCATGACCTTGGGCAAATCACGATGGGCGAAAATCAGGTCATCATCCACATCACGCGGATGCGAGGTGATATAGCGAATGCGTTCCAGCCCGTCGATCCCGGACAATTCGCGCAGCAAGCGGCCCAATGTCCATTCATCGCCATCCGGCCCGGCCCCGTGATAGGCATTCACATTTTGCCCCAGCAGGGTAATTTCGCACGTCCCGTGCGCCACGATCTGGCGGGTTTCGGTAATGATATCCATGCCCGGGCGCGAATATTCAGCCCCACGGGTATAAGGCACCACGCAGAAGGTACAGAATTTGTCGCAACCTTCCTGAATGGCAATAAAGGCGGAATATCCCTGCTTGGAAACCTGGGCGGGCAAATGGTCAAATTTTTCCTCGACCGGGAAATCGGTATCGATAATCCGGTCATTGCCAATCGCCCGGTTGGCACGTGCCACCATTTCAGGCAGGCGATGATAGGTTTGCGGCCCAAAAACCATATCGACAATCGGTTCACGACGCATCAGTTCGGCACCCTCGGCCTGGGCAACACACCCGGCGACGGCGACGATCATTTTGTCAATCCCGTTTTCTTCCTTGGCTTTTTTATGTTTGCGAATACGGCCCAGATCGGAAAAAACCTTTTCGGCGGCCTTTTCGCGAATGTGGCAGGTATTGAGAATAACCATATCCGCACCGGCGGCGTCATCGACCGGCACATAACCCAGCGGGGCCAGCACATCCTGCATGCGCTGGCTGTCATAGACATTCATCTGGCAGCCATAGGTCTTAACAAAAAGCTTTTTTGTCGCGCTCACTTTAATGATCCGTTTCCGCTCGTTTCATATGCCGAAAGCGGCGTGAACCTCACGCCGCGTATCGAACATCTTTGATATCTGAGATCAGGTGGCACAATTTTACGTTCATGCAACCCGTTTTTCGGCGAAACGGTAAAAAAGCCAACATCGCGATAGGCTGGAAAATTCAGCCAAACAGGCGAAAATCTTCAAAAACAACCGCCAGCGGGGTGCATCCAATCAAATCACCCGGTCGCTTCGTCTCTGGAAGCGACACCCCTGCACCGAGATTGGCACCGGTTAAAGCCGCCTGGTGTCCTTGAACAACCAGCGACTCGCAAATACGGGCCATTTCCTTGCGCGATCCGACCTGCGCCAGCGTCATTGGCGGATGAACAACCACTTCCACCGTAACTTTGCCGAGGGCGAGAAACTGCCACAAATGCGGCGCCAAGTCCATATCCCCGTACCAAGAATAAAATGCCCGCAAATCCCGGCCCATCGTTGCACCATCCAGCCTGGTTGCAGCAATTGAAACCGGCTGGACCTTTACTTGCGAACCATCCGGCAGAACACTTTCGGCAACGGCAAAAAGGGTGGATTTAAACGGCAAAACCCGATTGCCATCATTGCTGGTTCCTTCAGGAAACAATATCAGCTTGTGCCCGCTGGCCAGACGCTGACTGATCTCGATGGTTTGTTCGCGCGCACGTACCGGCCGACGTTCGATAAAAGTACAGCGTTGTAATTTTGCCAAAAGGCCAATCACCGGCCAACTCGCCACTTCCTTTTTGGCAATGAAGCTTCCTTTGGTCATGGCGCCCAAAACCGGGATATCCAGATAGGAAGCATGATTGGCAACAATGATCCCGCCCCCCTCCATCAGGGAAGCTCCGGAATACTTCACATCAATATGCATGATCTTAAGGCACAGGCCATGATAAAAACGTGGCAAATCGCCTGCCAGCTTAAGACGGAAGGCAACCGCCACCATCTGAACCGGAAGCAACGACAAGGTCAGCAATGCATAAATCAGCAGCCTGATGGCAGCACAGGGATAGCAGCTCACGATACCCTCGCGGTCCGTTCATAATGCTTGTAATAACGTTCGGTCACTTTTTCGGTCGGCAGGACGATGCAAATATCGGTGGTGTTAAACTGATGATCCACCACCGCCCCGTCGCCGACATAACCGCCCAAACGCAAATAACCCTTGATCAACGGCGGCAGGTCACGCAACGCCTGCCGGGCGTCAATGCCGTCAATGCTGGCGCGCGCCATGCTTTCATAGCGCTCTGCCACCGCCCGCGGGCGCATATCTTCCGGGGCCAGATGGTTATGATGCAAATAGGTCAAAACATCGCTAAACGCGTCAGGGTCTGTGCCATGAAAGGATGCACAGCCAAACATCAGCTTGATATCATGTTCAAACACATAAGCCGCAATCCCCTGCCATAACAGTTGCAGGGTGGGCATGGTGCGATAGCCTTCTTCAACACAGGACCGGCCCAGCTCCATGATCTCGCCAGACTTGACAGTCGAAAGCATCGACTCGATCTGGTATTCATCGGCACTATAAAAACCGCCATTCTGATTGGCGACAGACTGGCGCAGCAAACGGTACGTGCCAACCACGCCATCAGCACCGTCACCCCGGCCATGATCAATTACCAGAAGATGGTCGCAAATCGGATCGTAGTGATCAAAATCCCGTTTGGAGTCGATCATGTCAGCAGTCGGCTGCGCCCCACGTTCTTCATAAAAAACTTTATATCGTAAACGCTGGCTGGCCAGAATTTCCGCTTCGCTTTGAGCAAGGCGGACTTCCAATCGCTGCTGTCGAACGTCGCTCATCGCAACTCCCTTTCGTTCAGTTACATTAATCTTGCGCAAGATTAGCAATAAGAGCGAGTGAAGGCTTTGTTAAGAACACGTAACAAAAATATGAAAAGCCATCCGCAAATTAACACGGATGGCTTTTTTATACACTTCTTGCAAGCAAACAGCTAGAAAACTGTCACTTCCCGTCTTTAACAGGAACGCCATAAAGTTCCAGGCGGTGACCAACCAGCTCGTAACCGAGCTCGCGGGCGATTTCTTCCTGCAATTTTTCGATCTTTTCGTTCGAAAATTCAATCACCCTTCCCGAACGCATATCAATCAAATGATCATGGTGTTCTTCGGTCAGTTCTTCGTAACGCGCCCGCCCGTCACCAAAATCATGCTTTTCAAGAATATCTGCTTCTTCAAACAGACGCACCGTCCGGTAAACGGTGGCGATCGAAATCTTTGGGTCAATTTCGGTGGCCCGACGATAAACCAGTTCAACATCCGGGTGATCTTCGGACTCGGACAATACTCTGGCGATAACGCGGCGTTGCCCGGTCATTTTCAGGCCCGCGTCAATGCATTTTTGCTCGATGGTTGATTCTGCCAACATACTCTTGTTCTCGTTTCCGGTTCCGCCTGTCCCCAAGGCCCGCAGGCTACATACATTCTGGTCGCCTCAATATCGAGAAATCTTTGCCCGGTCGCAAGGCCGATTTCACGAAAATAACCCGACGTGCCTTGCCGTTTTAATTATATATGGTTACCTCGTGACCAGATCGATCGATTACGAGGATGGAATGTCGAGCAGCAGCCAAATTTTAACGCCCGATATCACACTAGATATCACAAACGATGTCTGTCCCATGACTTTCGTCAAAACGCGTCTTAAACTTGAAAAAATGACACCGGGCCAAATTCTGGAAGTCATCCTCAAGGACGGAGAGCCGCTTAAAAATGTTCCGCGTTCAGTAACCGATATGGGCGACGACGTTCTGGACCTGACAAAAACGGCAGATGCAACCGGTACATACCGGCTGACAATCCGAAAAAACTAGACGGTCAGGCGTTCTTCACAGGCAAAGGCCGCCAAACCATGGTTCACAGACGGAATATTATAACAATTTCAACATCAAGACCACACCCTTTATGTGGTTTATTTTACATACAAATTCAAATGCTTAGTCAATTTATTTGAAAAAATCAAAACATCTTCCCGATGCGTCTTCAAACCCGCTCCATCACCAGCGCGTCAATCGCGGGACCGCCATTGCGCCGGTAATATCCCCGCCGTCGGCCAATTTCGGCAAATCCCAGTTTCTGATACAGGGCCATTGCCGCTGCATTGTCACATGCCACTTCCAACAGCAAACGCCCGACACCGTGCTTTTGCAGATGTGACACCACATTTTCCATCAGGATATTGCCAACACCACACCGCCGTGCGGCTGGCCCGACAACAATGGTATTAATTTCGGCTTCATCAAGAACGACCTGAACCAGCACAAATCCCAGTGGAATATCTTCCGCGCACGCACTGCCCTGGTGCTGCCTACTGCCCGGCGCAAAAGCCAGCAGGCCAAAGGCACCAGGTACATTCAGCAAATCGCAAATCGCATTTTCATCCCAGAAATCATCAAACCCGGTTTGATGCAAAGCGGCCGCCACCGGCGCAAAGGCCGGGGTCAACGCAATGACCTCGATACCATCAATCCGGGCTGTATCGGCTATATCGTCCATTGCTGTCACTTTTTTATCCTATGCCCGGCCCCCTTCACCCGTTTCGCTGCGCGCAAAACCACCATATGGTCAGGCACCAACAATATCGGGGCAAAATCCTGCGGCCCGGCCTAAAGCATGTTTCCTTTAATATGCTTTATTCGCCGTCCGGGTCCATACCGTGCAATTTTGCCTGTTTTTCGGCGGCCAGTTCATCCATACGTTTGGCATCAGGGGCGCGCAAATAAAGCGGCACCGGGGCCAGGCTTTCGCCCTTTTCCCACCTTTGTGCTGCAATCCTGGCAACATTGCCCGCACGGGGCAAACCCGGTGCCGTTCCGGCAAAAAAATCACCACCGCCATTGGCCGCTGCGGTCAACAGGCGGGCGGTGGCGTCGCCCACCAAAATGGTCGGTCCTGGCGGGGCCAGCATCAAGGCCTGGCGCGGCCCCAAACATTCAGGCGGGCTGATCGGATTTTTGCGGGCATCAAAGGCTTGGGCAAAAATCTCGTTTCGCTTGCTATCAAGGGCAACCAGAATATTGCGACCCTGATGGTCACGTTCGCTGACACCATAGGCCACCGCTTCAAGCGAACTGACCCCAAGAACCGGAATTTTCCGCGCCAGCCCCAACCCCCGTGCCGTTGACAGGCCAATGCGCATACCGGTAAAGGCCCCCGGCCCAACGGTAACGGCAATGCCGTCAATATCGGCAAAATCAAGTTCGGCCTCGCGCAGGCTTTGCATGATAAAGGGCAACAGCGACTCGGCCTGTCCGCGCTCCATATTTTCAAACAGCTCGCCTTTAACCTCGCCATTGACCAGCACGGCCGTTGCCAGCGAGGTCGATGCGGTATCAATCGCCAGCAGAGTCGGGCCAAAAGGCTTTTGCGCACCATCGCGCGGGTCAGGGATTTGCACAGCGTCGCGATCTGCGTTATGCGATGCGTTAACCATCTGCCCGGTCAGCATCTTTGTGATGTAGTCGGTAAACGTCAAGAACAGGGAGCCTCCGCCAATGGCGCTGGTCGAAATTACGCCGCAAGAATATGATGTCGAAATTGACATTGTTTATGCCACCGATCGCAATTTTACCGGGGCACCGATTTATAAGCGGCCAGCATGTTATCTGCATCAGGATGCGGCAGCCTGCCTGAAAAAGGCAAGCATCATCGCCAGACGGCAGGGCGTTAAATTTCGCCTGCTTGATGCGTTCCGCCCGCAAGAAGCCCAGCGCGCTTTGTGGAACCACACCCCGAATGCCGATTTTGTCGCCAATCCCGATATCGGATCACCGCATGGCCGCGGTGTCGCCATTGATCTAACGCTGTTAGACGAAAACGGCAAGGAACTGGATATGGGAACCGGCTTTGATGAAATGGATATCAAGTCCTATCACGGGGCCGAGGGCCTGTCACACGCCGCCGAAGCCAACCGCCTGTTGCTGCTGGGCATCATGGTCAGCGCCGGGTTCGAATATTACGAGCATGAATGGTGGCATTACCAGTTGCCCAAGGCCCGCACACGATATCCGCTCTTTTCCGACAGCTCCCTTTCTGTTCCCATGATGGGTTAACACGCGGGCTTATCTGTCAATCAACCGGGAAATCTTTACGCCCCAACCCGCAAGCCGCTGGCAAGGGCGCGAAACGCCTCCAGCGCTTTGGGTAAAACATCTACCGGGGTGTCGCTTGCAGCGATCCACAGGGCCGCATTTAACGCCGCACCGCTTAACAACCGGGCGGCAGCATTGGCGTCAACCGGTTTTAAAACGCCCTGATCAATCAACTGCGCAACCCTGTTGCGGGTTTCGATCAAACACTGGTTCTGGCTGGGCCATTGCGACGGATCCCCCAGCACAGCCGGGCCATCCAGCAGCACAATACGCTGCACCTCGGGGTTCAGCGCCATTTCAATATAGGCAACCCCTTCAGCCAGCAAGCCGTCCCAAGGGTCGGTTTGCTGTGCCCCGGCTTTTTGGGCCTGTGCCGCCATTTCACCGTCAATCTGGTTGACCACCGCCGCCAACAAACCGCGTTTATCGCCAAAATTATGATAAAGCGCCCCGCGCGTCAGCCCAACAGCCGCAGTCAGATCATCCATTGAAGCGGCAGCAAACCCCTTCTCGGCGAAGGCTTTTCGTCCAGCCGCAATTAATCTGGCCCGATTTTCCGCCATCCGTTCTGTTCGTTTTTTGGCGGCCATGCCACATCTCCATTCACATACGATACGTATTTTAATTGACATACGCACCGTATGTACATATTTAACATACATACCGTATGTAAATCACAGACCGGTTAAAAACCAGCACATTGGCAACCGGCCTGTGGCAAAAACCCCAAAGGACTTGCCAGACATGACACAGCGTGAAGCAATTTTTCCCAAAAATCAAAACCGCCATGCCCTTTATGATTCCCATGGCTATTCTGCCGCCATTCGATCAGGCGATCTGTTATTTGTTTCGGGCCAAGTGGGCAGCCGCGAAGATGGCACCCCGGAACCGGATTTCAAACGCCAGGTCGAACGGGCCTTTGAAAACTTGAAAGCCACGCTTGATGCCGCTGGCGCCAGCTTTGATGACCTCATTGACGTCACCACCTTCCATACCGATCCGGAAAACCAGTTTGAAACCATCATGGCAGTTAAAAACCAGATATTTCCCCATCCGCCCTATCCCAACTGGACAGCCGTGGGCGTCACCTGGCTGGCCGGGTTTGACTTTGAAATCAAGGTTATCGCCCGCATTCCGACACACCATTAAACAGAATATCGGGCCGGAACATGCCTGTGACATCGCATGTTCCGGCCCAATATGGCGTATCTGGGAATTAGAAGGAACATGCCAAAATTTTTAATCGTCATCCTTAACCGTTTCAACATTTCCGCCAAACACCCCAACCAGAAATGTCTCGATCGGCTTTAAAACAACCAGCACAAAAAATGTAATCACACTGGCCACCAGCACAATATGCCAGGCCGCCAGGGCGCAGGCGATACCCAGGGCGGCTGTGATCCAGACAGTTGCCGCCGTTGTCAGACCCGATACACTTTTTTCCTTTGGCTGATGCATGATCACGCCAGCACCAATAAAACCAACACCGGTTAATACACCTTGTAAAATCCCCTGCACCACACGTGACAAAGCATCGGGATGGTCGATCATATCTTCGAAATGAACGGCAACGACAGAGACCACCGCCGCCCCAAGCGACACCAGCGCAAGGGTGCGCATACCGGTTGGCTTACCATTAATGTCACGGTTCAGCCCGATCAACATGCCAATCACGGTTGCCGCCAGCAACCGCAAGATCAGATCAATCAGACCAATATCAAAATACTGGCTGGCCGTGGCAAAATAGGGCAGGTCAAACATGCTGGCGTTTTCCGCACTGAGGGGATGAGGATCAAAACCTTCATCTTACAACGCGCCTTGTTGCCCGTGTGTTCCGCCCCCGGACAACACCGCACTTTTGGCACACCGACCGTCATGTTTGCGTATTTGACAATAACGGGCCCAAAACCCGAAATTACCGCATAATCCTTATCCAGATGTCAAAGACGGAACAAAACCGGACCATTTATGGCCTAAACCTCGCAGAGGCCAAATCTGAACGGAAACACACAAAAACTACCATTCCAGGCCCCCAGCCAAAAGCCGCCTCATCCACCGCCACGATCACCGTCAATACCTTGCAAATCACAAGATATTACCGATTTTGAGGCATGAACTGTCATCTGTGCTTCTGCCGCCAGCCATTGGGCAAAACGGGTCATGCGGCCATCTTTTTTCGGGTCATCAAGGGTCAGCATCACATAATCCAGCCCGGTCGGCGCCATGCCCATCGGGGCACACAGGTGCCCGGCGGCAAGATCATCAATCACCAGGGGCAACGAACCGATGGCCGTGCCAAGCCGGTTGACCGCCGCTTGCAGGGAAAAAAAGAAATGATCGAAATATTGCTCGCTGGCCGGGCGGCCCGTAAAGCCGCTGGCTTTTTTCCAGATATCCCAGGCATCGGGGCGCGTGCGGCTGTGTAACCAGCGGGCATTGGTCAAATCACACGCCAATATGTTTTGCCAACAAACAGGGTCGCACACCGGCCCGGCCAATTCCGCCCACAGCGGGGTGATATAATAATCATCGGGCAGGCCAAAATCACGGCGGCGAATGGCAATATCATGGCCCGCTGCCAGCAAATCAATCGGCCCGCCAGCCATGTGCATTTCTATGTTCAAATCAGGGTTTTGTTCGCGAAACCGGCCCAACCGCGGCATCAGCCAGCGCATCGCCAAACTTGGCTCGCACGAAACCGATAAAATCGGCGAATGCACATCATGGCGATGAATATCCTCGACCGCGCGATCCAGATCACGCAGCACACGGGCGGACGTGTGCAGCAACCGTTCACCTGCCCGGGTCAGGTAAACCCGCCGATTTCGGCGCACAAACAAATCCACCCCCAACCGGTCCTCGATCTGGGCCACCGCCCGGCTGATCGCACCGTGGGTTAAATTCAGTTCTTCTGCCGCGCGCGAAAAACTTTGATGGCGGGCTGCGGCCTCAAACGCGGGCAGGGACACAAGGGGTAAAAACCCGCGTTTTATGTGAATATTATTCACCATAAATCCTATTTTATTTCGATTTTCCGGAAAAAAACTAACCCTGATAATGGATTTTCTCACAGATTAAGGAAAATCAAAATGCCTGATGGTATCTCGGTTGAAATTATGGCTGTTGGCATTATCACCGTGCTGGCCGTCATCAGCCCCGGCCCGGATTTTGCCATGGTCACCCGCATCGCCATTACCCGCGGGCGCAAGGCCGGAATATTATGCGCCATTGGCATTGGCAGTGGCATTTCGGTGCACGTCACCTACACCATGATCGGGCTGGGTGTGGTTTTTGCCCATAATATCTGGGTATTAAACACCATCCGCATTCTCGGCGCGTCCTATCTGATCTGGCTCGGGATCAGTGCGTTTTTACCTGACATAATGAAATTACGCCTTGGCAAACGATCTGCCAAAACCGCCCTTTCTGCCCCTGGGGGGACAAATACGCTCATTCCGCCGCACGCCCCTGGCACCCGGCGAAACGCTTCATCTTTTTGGGCCGGTTTTGCCTGCAATGCCTTAAATCCAAAGGCAATGTTGTTTATTGTCTCGCTGTTCAGCCAGGTTATTTCGGCTGATACCAGTGCCGCTATGCAGCTTGGTTATGGTGTTTTTATCGCCCTGTGCCACATGGTGTGGTTCGCCATTGTCGCCGCCGCCCTGACCTTACCCGTGATACAGGCGAAAATCGGCAAGGCGCGGGTCTGGATCGAACGCGGGGTGGGCGTGTGCCTGGCCGGACTTGGCATCAAAATTCTGGCAAACGGCTAAAGCATATTTCCTTTAATTTATGCCTTTGTCTAGATAAACAGCATCTCGCCGTCTTTGCGGGCATCGTTTAAGAATGTCACCACACCGCCAACCTCGATGGTCAGGTCTGGTCGGCGTTTTTCATGCTCCAGCCCCAGGGCGCGCAATCCCATTTCACAGACCATGAATTTCGCCCCCAGGTCGGCACAGGCCGATAACAATTCTTCAAACGTTGCCACACCGCGTTCGGAATAGCCAAAATCAAGGCTGGTGGCGGTGGCACCTTGCACATCGGGGCGCAAATGGCGCCAACCGGACGGGGCCAGCAACGCCCGGCTGGCCTCCATGGTGAAAAACAAGGTGACCGCGCGCCCGGTGGCCAGGGCCGCACTTGCCATTACCAAGGCGTAATGAACTTTTTCAAAGCTGCCGGAAAAAACCACCAGCGACAGTTTATCGACTGCGGTTGCCGTTCGGGTATCAATGCTCATGGCAGCTTAAATCCTTGATTGTGGCAGCGTCAGAACAAATCGGGCAGCCGGGATCCCGCGGGACGCGAATTTTGCGAAAACTGGCCGCCAGCGCATCGACAATCACCAGATGCCCCGACAAACTGTCGCCAATCCCCATCAGTTCCTTAAGCACTTCGGTTGCCTGCATTCCGCCAATGGTGCCCACCACGGCACCCAAAACACCGCCTTGTGAACAAGATGGAATCGCATCTGGCGGGGGCGGCGCATGATAGATACAACGATAACAGGGGTGCGGTGCCCCCAAATGCGCCTTGAAGGTTGAAACCTGCCCGTCAAAGCGCAATGCCGCCCCGCTGACCAGGGTTTTACCGGCAAAATAGCAGGCGTCATTTAACAAAAACCGGGTTTCAAAATTATCCGAGCCATCGGCAATCACGTCATATTGCGAAATCAGACCCATGACATTTTCGGTGCTCAACCGCATTTGATGGGTCTGAACCCTCACTTCGGGGTTCATGTTCACCATGGTCGCCTTGGCACTGTCAACCTTGGGGGTGCCGATATCAGTCATGCCGTGGGCGATCTGACGTTGCAGGTTGGAAAGTTCGACCATATCGTCATCAACAATGCCAATCGTGCCCACCCCGGCCGCCGCCAGATACATCGCCAGCGGCGAGCCCAGCCCGCCAGCCCCCACCACCAGCACCCGCCCGTGCTTCAGCTTCATCTGCCCGGTGCCGCCCACATCCTTTAAAACGATATGGCGTGCATAACGCTGTAGTTCGCTGTCGCTGAAGTCAAAATCCATATTCAGGCCTCACTGGTTACCGTCCTACAGATAGGGTGCTGGCTCCTGTTGCTCAACCACAAACTTGCAGACCAGCTGTTTTATTAACTTGTTCATAAAGCGGACATTTACCCGGACATAATGACGGACACGTCAATAGGGATTACCGCAGCCATACCATTGTGATATAAAGAGAATATAATGTGAACTTACCGGTCATAAAAGCGGACATTTAGATGGCAGAAGATCGTGGTGAAGTGGTCGGTTTGATGGAACCAATGCTCATTTCGGAAAGTGCAGGTCGCCGGGAAACCCTGATTGATCTGGCGATGGAACTCGCAGAACAATCCGCCGCATTCAAAAGCAGCTTGCCACAAAATATTGTATCGTCACTGGCCAGCCTGGTGCGATCTATGAACTGCTATTACAGCAACCTGATCGAGGGCCATAATACGCATCCGGTTGATATAGAACGTGCGCTGCAAAACGATTATAGCACCGATGCTCACAAACGCGATCTACAGCTTGAAGCAAAAGCCCACATTACGGTGCAAAAATGGATCGACGATGGCGGACTGTCGGGACGCACCACCAGCGTTGAAGGTTTAATTGAAACCCACAAACGGTTTTGCGATTTACTGCCTGAAGATTTGCTTTTGACGACCGATCCCCAAACAGGAACAGATGTACATATTGTACCAGGCGCTTTTCGGGATCGGGATGTGCAGGTTGGAAGACATGTTCCTGTCAGCCCCGGTGCCATTCCCCGTTTTCTTGAACGCTTTTCCAATGCGTATCGCCCGTTAGGTCGCACAAACAAACTGCTGGCCGCCGCAGCAGCGCATCATCGTCTTTTATGGATTCATCCGTTTCTGGATGGAAACGGCCGTGTAACCCGACTGATGACACACGCCATGTTGCTTGAAAACCTTGATACCGGCGCAATATGGTCCGTAGCACGGGGTTTAGCCCGACAAGAGGCAGACTATAAGAAACATTTGGCCCAGTGCGACCTGACACGTCGAAACGATCTTGATGGTCGTGGTCATTTAAGCCAGAACACATTGATTAACTTTACCGAATTTTTCCTGCAAACGGCTCTTGATCAGGTAAAATTTATGCGCGACCTTGTTCAACCCAACCGGCTGCGAGACCGTATTTTATTCTGGGCGCAGACAGAAATGCACTCAAATACCTTGCCGGCAAAATCAGACAAGATTCTTGACATCATTCTTTATCGCGGAGAATTGCCGCGCAGTGAAATTCCCGGTTTACTTGATGTGACAGACCGACAGGCGCGGCGCATAACATCTGGCTTGCAAAAACAGAATATTCTGACGAGCGAAGGGGCAAAAACACCTTTCCGTCTTGCCTTTCCAGCGACCCTTGCCGGGAAATGGATGCCGGGTCTGTTCCCTGATCCGTCCCCATAAAAATAACGGCCCGGAAACATTTTTGTCTCCGGGCCGAATATTATTCAATCATGCCAACGGGCAAAAGACTGACTTACAGCCCATCAAACAGCGGGGTCGACAGATACCGTTCGGCAAAGGACGGAATGATCACGACAATCCGTTTGCCTTCGTTTTCCGGCATCTGGCCCAGTTCGATGGCAGCGGCGACGGCCGCACCCGATGAAATGCCGGTCGGCAGGCCTTCAATCGCAGCCAGCTTGCGCGCTGTTGCAAAGGCGGTTTCATTGCCAATCGTCATCACCCGGTCAATCAGGCTGACATCAAGGTTACCGGGGATAAAACCGGCCCCTATGCCCTGAATTTTATGCGGCCCAGGTGCACCACCGGAAATAACCGGGCTGTCTTCGGGTTCAACGGCAATGATCTGCACATCGGGGTTATGTTTTTTCAACACATCGGCAACCCCGGTCAGCGTGCCGCCCGTTCCCACACCGGCAACATAAATATCAACCTTGCCGTCGGTGTCTCTTAAGATTTCCTGCGCGGTGGTGTTGCGGTGAATTTCAGGGTTGGCAGGGTTGTCAAACTGCTGAAGCATGACAGCGCCGTCAATTTCATTAACCAGTTCTTCGGCCCGGGCAACCGCGCCTTTCATGCCTTTGGCCGCCGGGGTCAAATCAATCTGCGCGCCAAGCAACATCAGCATCTTGCGCCGTTCCATCGACATGCTTTCCGGCATGGTCAAAATCAGCTTGTAGCCCTTGGCCGCAGCGACAAAGGCCAGGGCAATGCCAGTATTGCCCGATGTCGGTTCAACCAGGGTGGCACCCGGTTTGATTTTACCGTCTTTTTCAGCCGCAGTGATCATGGCCAGGCCAATACGATCCTTGACCGAAGCCAGCGGGTTGAAAAATTCCAGCTTTCCCAGAATTTCGGCTTTCACACCTTCGGATTGCGCAATCCGCGAAAGGCGAACCAGCGGCGTTGCACCGATGGTATCGATGATGCTGTCATAAATCTTGCCGCGAAATTCAGTCATGATTTCCTCGCATTTTTGTGTGTATTACAAATCAACACATATTGTATCTGTATTTATTCCGAGTTTACCGCAAGTCAAAGGGCCGACAAGGAATATTTACGGTTTTTGTGAACCGGGATGCAATTTCGTAAATGTGCAATCAATCTGATATGCGAAACTTTCCTGTGGTTTGAAAATATCTCACATTAAAGCTTGGGTAAAAATCTCAGATGATAAAATCTGGCGATTCTTCAATCCCGCTGCGCAACCCGGCATCGCGGGCACGATTACACAAATCTTCGACCGTAATATGTTCAAGCTGCTGCATCATGGTATCTTGCAATTCTCGCCACAAGGGCCGAACCACTTCCTTACCCAAAGGCGACCCTGCCGGATCTTCGATCGGGTCGTCCGATGTTTCCATTGACCGGATCACCGAGACAATATCGGCAAGGGTAATACGGCGGCGTTCGCGCGCCAACCGATAGCCACCACGCGGCCCGCGCACACCGGTTAAAATATCCGCCCGCACCAATTGTTGCAGGGTCTGCTCCAGATAGCGTTTGGGAATGCCCTGGCGCGCGGTAATATCGCGGCTTTGCACCGGTTCACCCGCCGCATTATAAGCAATATCCACCACGGCTTCGATGGCAAACAACATCTTCTTTGAAAGTTTAAGCATCGTCTCTCGTTTGCTCCCCTCGATTATGCCTGTCATCGCAGCCCTGATTTCTGCGCTGAGCACCAATTTACAGTCAGGTCATGCAACCCCGGTGGACCCGAAACCGCCATCACCGCGATCGGTTGCGTTCAAATCCGCCACCACATTCCAGCCCACCTGGCTGACCGGTGCGATTACCATTTGAGCAATCCGCATACCGCGTTCAATGCGGAATGCCGCATCGCCAAAATTAACCAGAATGACTTTAATCTCGCCGCGATAATCGGCATCAATCGTGCCGGGGCTGTTAAGTACGGTGACACCATTTTTCGCCGCCAGCCCGGAACGGGGCCGCACCTGGGCTTCAAACCCGGCAGGCAGGGCAATGGCAATGCCGGTTTCAACCATGGCCCGTTTGCCCGGCTCAATCACCAGCACATCTTCGATGGCGGCAACCAGATCAACCGCAGCGGCCTGCGCGGTCGCATAAGCAGGCAGGGGCAAATCGCGCCCGTGATCCAGCACTTTCAAATCAACAGACAAGTCGGTCATATATTTATCCTGTATCGCTTTGTCGCCGATGACGCCCGCAAACGGGCGATTTTCACCGGTATGTCTTAACTGTTAAAATGGCGGGCAATCCGCGCGACCAACGATCTGGCAACGCCGGTCTTGCTTTGCCGGGGCCACTTTTCGTCGCAGGCGGGATCAGAACCGTCAATCAGATAAATTTCATTGTCATCGCCGCCAAAAGTGCCGGTTTCGGCGGCCACATTATTGGCCAAAATCCAGTCACATCCCTTGCGGTCGCGTTTGGCACGCGCATGATCCACCACATTTTCGGTTTCGGCGGCAAATCCCACCACCAATGACGGGCGATTTGGCCCGGCTTTGCTGATCGTTGCCAGAATGTCGGGGTTTTCGGCAAATTGCAGGGCGGGAATACGACCATCGCCGGTTTTTTTAAGTTTCTGATCCGCCCGCTGCAAAACCCGCCAATCGGCCACCGCAGCGGCACAAACCGCAATATCCGCCGGAAGTTGCCCCTGCACCGCAGCCAGCATTTCCTGTGCAGTTTCAACCTGCACCACGCGAACCCCGGCCGGGTCAGCCAAGGTCACCGGGCCACTGACCAGCGTCACATCAGCCCCGGCACGGGCCAGTTCGGCGGCAATCGCGTGGCCCTGCTTGCCCGACGACCGGTTGGCAATAAAGCGTACCGGGTCAATCGGCTCATGGGTGGGGCCGCTGGTCACCACGGCTTTTTTGCCCGCCAGAGGCTTGGGTCCAACTTGTTGGGCAAAGAAATTTTGAACAGCGGCGATAATTTCGAACGGTTCGGCCAAACGCCCGGTACCGGTTTCGCCACATGCCAAATCCCCGCCTGCCGGGCCAATACGCAAAATGCCCCGGCTTTCCAGCGTGGCAATATTGGCCCGGGTTGCAGCATGGTTCCACATTTCAACATTCATGGTCGGCGCAACCATAACCGGTTTATTGGTCGCCAAAAGGGCTGTCGTTGCCAGATCGCTGGCCATGCCCGCCGCCATTTTTGCCAGCAAATCGGCCGTGGCAGGGGCCACCAGCACCAGATCAGCCTCACGCGACAGGCGGATATGGCCCATCTCGGCTTCGTCGGTCAGGGAAAAAAGATCCTGGTAAACCTTGTTTTCGGTTAACGCGGCCACCGATAACGGGGTGATAAATTCGGCACCGCCCTTGGTCAGAATGGCACGGATCGATGCCCCCTGATCGCGCAAACGCCGGATGACTTCCAACACCTTATAGGCGGCGATGCCGCCCGAGATGATCAAAAGTATGTTTTTTCCTGTCAGCACTGTGGTTAGCCATTATTTACGTTATCGAAGTGTGGATAACCTAGCGCGTTGCGGTTCAACACGCAATAGCCGTTATTTCGCAGGAAAAAACGAAATATAACCGTAAATAAGGAAATTTCGCCAGTTCAGCCCGAATTTTTAAGACCTTTGGGCACAGTATAAAGCATCCCCAACCAGCGCCAGCGACCATCCGGGCCACCTGCCGTACAATTGATCCGCCAGCGCCCCGGCGATACCGGGCCATCAAGGCGGACTTCCACCCGTTCCTCGCCAAGGCGGCTCATGGTGGCCGTGCCCTCGGACGGATAACATTTCACGTCGTTGGCAGGCTGTTGCAGGGTAAAACCAAAGGCGGGCGGGTTGCGTTGCAAGGTATAATTGGCCGGGGTCAGGTCTGATACATCAAGCGGCAATGAATTGGCCGCCAGTTCAAACCGGTCCATCGATCCATAATGTTCATTCAGGGCAAAACGCGGCAGATAGAACATATCGGCCGTTTTATCAAAACCCCCGCTTTGCTGGCCAAAGGCCGCCTTATAGCCAGCATCGCGCACCGCTTTTTGCACCTCGGTATCGGCTTCGCCATAAGGGTAAGCAAACAGCTCGGGGACAAAGCCCAGTTCCTTTTTGAAACGCTGGGCAGATTTTTCAAGTTCGGCCTTTGTCTGCGCCATCGGCACGGCAGACAAATGCGCGTGGCTGTCGCTATGCCCGCCCACCTTCACCCCCTGCTTGACCAAATCACGCAACATGTCCCAGGTCATATAGCTGTCGTAACCGGCATCAAGCTGGCTTGTGGACACAAAAAGGGTAACCGGCAAGCCTGCTTTTTTAAACATCGGCCAGGCGACGGTGTAAAAGGTACGATAGGCATCATCGACCGTAAGGCCAATGGTGCGGTCGGGCAGGGATTTACCCGCGCGGATGGCCGAGACGATCTCGGCAACGTCCATCACATGATATTTTGATTTGCCCAATTCGCGGATATGGGCCGAAAGCTGATCGACCCGGATATTGGTGGAAGGAAAATCACCTTCATCAAACCGATGATACATAAAGACGACCGCCGATGCCGACCCGGTTGCCGATTTGACCGGCGACGCATCAGAACTGGCATTTTGTGCATTTGGCAACGTTTGTGGCGTTTGCGCCTGTGCGGGAACCGACAGAATAAAGGCCAATGCGGTCGCTGCTGTCAAAAGCGCGCCTCGCACATAATGCCCCGTCATCCCGCCTTTCCCAACCTTGTCGGAACCAGGGATACTTTTATCAATCTGCATCTAAATATCCATGCCATTCAATGATGTGTGCATTGCTGTAGGTGATATTTAACAGCGCCATTGTCGCGATATTATGGCAAGGCATAATAGCCATTTTCCCGCTTGGGCGGTATTATACCGATGCTGTGATAAGCCCGTCGCACTATACCACAATGTCACAGGATGCAGGATGCAGGCAGACCGTAGATTCCGGTTAAGGAACAAGACCGCTTCGCAAGACGGGAACACACGGCAAACGGTCACAAAAACCGCCTTTCCATTGCCGTTTTAATTGCCTAGGCTGACTGCTATTGCTTATGCCACGTCGCAGGAAAGCCATCACCATGATTGATCAACACGCCTTTGATACCCTTTTTAACAAGGCCCGCACCCACAATGGCTGGCAGGATAAAAAGGTTGATACCGCCCTTTTGCACAAGGCATGGGATTTGGCCGTTATGGGGCCAACCAGCGCCAATTGCGAACCGATGCGGGTAATATTTGTCCAAAGCGAGGCTGCCAAGGCCCGGCTTAAACCGTTCATGTCCGAAGGCAATGCCGCCAAAACCATGACGGCACCGGTCACGGCCATTATCGGTCAGGATATGGAATTTTACGAAAAACTGCCCCGGCTTTTTCCCCATGCCGATGCGCGGTCGTGGTTTGTCGGCAATGACGACCTGATCAAGGCCACCGCCTTTCGCAATGCCAGCTTGCAAGGGGCCTATCTGATTTTGGCGTTGCGCGGCCTTGGGCTGGATTGCGGACCGATGTCGGGCTTTAATGCCGACGGGGTTGATGGCGAATTTTTCGCCGGCACGTCGATCAAAACCAATTTCATGGTCAATATCGGCTATGGCGACGCATCGAAACTGTTTGATCGCAGCCCGCGCCTGGCATTTGATGACGGGGCAAGCATCATTTAAAGCACTTTTCCTTTAATATGCTTTAGGCCACAAATACCGGCGACTCGGCCTCAAACTGCCCCGGTGTTTCCGGGGCGGCTTTTTTCATATGAAAAACACGAAACATTTCAACGAATTGAAAACTGTCATTTAAAGTTGATTTGATATTCATGCTGACATCATCATGTTAAGCCAAATTGTCATGATATTTGATAAAATTTCTGCCGCTGTTTTGATCTGGAGGATCGCTTGGGCTTCCGGCAATTGCTTGCGACCGCATTCGCACTGAACGTTCCGCCCTCTGCCATCCTGGTATTGCTGGCGGCAACGGATCAGATTACCTGGGGCCTTGCAGTGATGGGCGCACTGGCAGCCTATACCGGTGTAACAGGAATTTTGCGGATTTATTTCAAAGATCTGCGCAGTGTGGCGCGCTATGCCTCAACCCTGCGCGATCATTTTCACGGCAACCCGCCGCAATATCTCTCGTTCGAGGCGGCATCCGAACTTTCATCGCTCTATACCCAGATCACAGCGGCCTTTCGCGAACGCATCCTGACGCTGGAAGCGCAAACCAGCACCGATGCCGAAATTCTCGACCATTTGCCAAACCCGGTGGTGATGGTGAACCGCCAGCGCACCGTCACCGGGTTCAACCAGGCGGCAAAGTCGCTGTTTCATAACCTTGAAACCGGGCATGACCTCACGCGATTTATCCGCGATCCGGTTTTGCTTGATGCTTTTGATGTTGTGTCATCGGGCCGCCAAACCCTGCAACATACCGAATTTGTCATTGCCAGCGATGCGCAGCGCCATTTCGATGTGCTGACTGCGCATTTGCCCGCCGAAACCGGCAATCGCAATTTTGTTTTATCGTTTAGCGATCTTACCGAACTGCGCAAGGTAGAACAGATGCGTGCCGATTTTGCTGCCGATGCCGGGCACGAATTACGCACGCCGCTGTCGGTTTTGCTGGGTTTTATCGAAACACTCGAAGGCCCCGCCAAAGAAGACCCCGATGCTCTGGGCCAGTTTTTACCCATCATGCGCGATCAGGCCCAACGCATGCAAAGCCTGGTCGAAGACTTGCTGTCTCTGGCCCGGATCGAGCTGAACGAACATACTCCGCCCTCAAATGATTGCGATGTTGCCGCCATCATCGACAAGGTTGCCGCTGGTCTCAAGGTAAAAGCCGATGCCAAAAACATGGACATCCGCATCACATCCACACTCGATGAAACCGGTACGATCGGCGAGGAAAAGGAACTGGTTCAGGTTTTTCAAAATCTGATCGAAAATGCCATCAAATATGGCCACCAGGACAGCATGGTCGATGTCAAAATCAAACTGGTGCAAAACCCGCCCGCAGCACTCGCGCGCTATCGCCACAACCGCATCATGGCGATATCGGTGTGTGACCAGTCCGACGGCATTGCGCGTGAACATCTCCCCCGCCTGACCGAACGTTTTTACCGGGTTGACACCGCCCGTTCGCGTGCAGTGGGCGGCACCGGCCTTGGCCTGGCCATTGTCAAACATCTGGTGCAGCGCCACCGTGGCACCATGCTAATTGACAGCGAAGTCGGCAAAGGCTCGGTCTTTACCGTCTATCTGCCTGCCCGCACCACCGATAATGTGCATAAGCTTTATCGGGCGTAATAAAATGCCCGCTAACGGGGATAATGCTCGGAAAACCAGATCATCGGCATAGACCTGCAGAACCCATTTGGGCAGGATCGGCTCGGCCTGTATCAGGCGTCCGCTGGCAAAGACGAGGACCTGTTTGGGGGGCTGATTAAATTTCGAATTGTCATAAACCATGCCCCGGTCGGCACGCAAAACAGCTTCGCGGATCAAAGGCTGTCCACGATCATAGCGCGCACGGATCTTGTCTTCCGAAACATCATGTCCGCCTTCCAAGGTGCGTTCTTTAACCCGCGCAACCGAAAGATCGGAACTAAACAGGTTCAACACGGCTGTGATAGAGCGTGGATTTACCCGCGCCATTTGGCCCCGCCAGTAAAACAAGGCTGGGTCTCATGTGGCATCATCATCCTTCGCATAGCATACGTTCCCACCAGCATCGAGGCCAACCCCCTGGCCCAACCTTCTGCGCTTTGCAAAGAAGGTTTGTTCATGCTCCGATGGTTCCGCCATTTTGGTGGTGAAAGCATCGAGCCAGGCAGCTTCTTCTTCCGCGTCAAGTACCGTCGTGTCAAGCTTGCCTTCCAACACCGCCGTGATCCTGGCATGATCGATGGTGCCCGAATGCTCAATCGCACGCCCAAGCTTAAGCCAATGGGTGATCTGGCCGGCAACAGACCGGCTGTGAATATCCGCCTCGCGGCGCACAAGTGCCATAATGTCGTCGGCAAGTTTCACAGATTGCGCCATTGTCGCCTCCTCAATTACGATACAAAAGGTAGCAAAAGGCCGGAGCATATACGGCTCCGGCCTTTTACGGTCGATCACGGATGGCTTGATGCCCCGGCCATTACAGAATGAATTTGGACAGATCGGTATTTTTCGACAGTTCTTCGACCTGATCGCGCACATATTGTGCGTCAATTTTAACGGTTTCACCCGAGCGGTCGGTTGCGGTGAAGCTGATTTCATCAAGCAGCTTTTCCAGAACCGTGTGCAGGCGGCGCGCCCCGATATTTTCAACCGATTCATTCACGCTGGCCGAAATATGGGCAATTTCGTCAATCGCATCATCGCTAAATTCCAGCGTAACCTCTTCGGTTCCCATCAGCGCAATATATTGCTTGATCAGGGATGCTTCAGGTTCAAGCAGAATGCTGCGGAAATCGGCTTCGGTCAGGGCTTTTAGTTCAACCCGGATCGGCAAGCGCCCCTGCAATTCCGGCAGCAGATCGGATGGCTTGGAAAGATGAAATGCGCCCGAGCAAATAAACAAAACATGATCGGTTTTCACTGTGCCGTGTTTGGTCGCAACGGTGGTGCCTTCGATCAAAGGCAGCAAGTCGCGTTGCACCCCTTCACGCGAGACATCACCACTGCGTTCAGACCGCGCGGTGATTTTGTCGATCTCGTCGAGAAAGACAATCCCGTTCTGCTCGACATTCTCGATGGCTTCGGCGGTGACCTTTTCCATATCAAGAAGCTTGTCTGATTCTTCTTCGATCAGGCGTTCAAACGCATCAGCAACACTCATGCGTTTGGCTTTGGTCTGGCCGCCAAAGGCTTTGCCAAACATATCCGACAGGTTCAGCATCCCCATCTGGGCACCGGGCATACCGGGCACATCAATGGTCGGCATCGAGGCCGAGGCACTTTCCTGCACCTGAATCTCGATTTCTTTTTCCTGCAATTCGCCTTCGCGCAATTTCTTGCGAAATTTCTGCCGGGTCTCGGCCGAGGCATTATCACCAACAAGACTATCAAGTATCCGCTCTTCGGCCTGCAATTCGGCCTTGGCGGTGACCTTGCGTTTCATGATGGAACGGGTCAGATCAATGGAAACTTCGAGCAAATCCCGAATGATCTGTTCGACATCGCGGCCGACATAGCCCACTTCGGTAAATTTCGTCGCCTCGACCTTTAAAAACGGTGCATCGGCCAGCTTTGCCAGGCGGCGGGCAATTTCGGTTTTGCCCACCCCGGTCGGGCCGATCATGAGAATATTTTTGGGCAGAACCTCGCCGCGCATGGGTTCGGCAAGCTGCTGGCGGCGCCAACGATTGCGCAACGCCACCGCAACGGCGCGCTTGGCGTCTTTTTGTCCAATGATGTGGCGATCAAGTTCTGAAACAATCTCGCGCGGGCTGAAATGCTGTGTCATATATTTCGGATCCGGTTTTTGTAACGCGGTGGTCCCCGATATGGGCAACCATTGCGAAGATGAAGACATCCTAGGCGACGTCCTTTGCCTCATCGATTTTTTCAAGCGTGACATTGCCATTGGTGTAAACGCAAATGTCACCGGCAATTTTCATCGCCCGGCGCGCAATTTCCTCGGCATTCATATCCTGATCGATCAGGGCACGGGCCGCCGACAGGGCATAATTGCCGCCTGAACCAATGGCGATAATGCCATCTTCAGGTTCCAAAACATCACCCATGCCGGTCAGAACCAGCGAAATATCACGGTCCACCACCGCCATCATGGCTTCAAGGCGGCGCAGGTAACGATCCGTGCGCCAATCCTTTGCCAGTTCAACACAGGCGCGCATGGTCTGGCCCGGGTGGCGTTCCAGTTTGGCTTCCAGCCGTTCAAGCAGGGTAAAGGCGTCGGCGGTGGCCCCGGCAAAGCCGACAATAATGTCCTGCTTCTGGCCGATACGGCGCACTTTGCGGGCATTGCCCTTGATCACGGTCTGGCCCAGCGTCACCTGTCCATCCCCGGCGATCACGACCTGATTGCCCTTGCGAACGGAAAGAATCGTCGTACCGTGCCAGCTTTGCTGCGATTGATCGCTCATAAAAACTTCCTGAAATTGGCCTTAACTTATTCGATCAAGAGTTAGCACGTAGAAAGTCACGGTCAAGTCCCCAACCCCTTGCGTATCCCCAGTGAGCACCACGAGTACCAATGCAGGACCATGATCACCACCAGTCCCAGGAGTACCCACATATCCCAGTTACTCACTGATATTAGGGAATTAATTTCGATTAAATTGTTATTTTACGCAAACTGATATTTCTCAATTCGTTTTTATATGCAATTCTATCATACTACTTACACCAATATGAAACACAGCATTACACTGGAAAAATCAAACTAAACAATTGTTTTTAAACATTTTTTTTGAAATAATAACATCAGCTTCGCAGAGAAACAGACGATTGCAGGAGCCATTCCAACAGCTCTACTAATGTGTGTCCACAGCACATTAGGTCCAATCATAGAAACGGGTGTCCAAAGCCCATCTCTGCGAAACTCAATACTTCATAAGGACACCAAATGACTGTCAACGCAAAACGACCATCCACATTAAGCACCAAGCGTCGTCGTCCAACCCTCGCGCAACGAAAAGAGGCTCTTGCAGAAACAATATTTCCTGAAATAACTGAGCTTCAAAAATGGCAGTATAAAACGTCTGGTGGATTTTTCTCTGTTCCCCGCACAATATGCCTCATAATGAGAATAATGGATAGTTTAGTAAAAGGAAAAAAACTATCAATTGTATACCTTGATATTACGTCGAGAACATATGCAGACTATTTTGTTGAAGTAGAAAATCCAAAAAAAATGGCAACATCAAGTGGTTTTGATGGTCAAAGGGCAATTTATGACTGGAAGGATAGAATAAAAATATTGGAAGAATATGGTTTTATTAAAACAGCACCAGGAGAAAATGGAGATATATCATACATATTTGTAATAAATCCCTACCTTGTGATAAAAAATCTTAGAGTAGAGGGAAAAGTTCCAGATCTACTTTATAATGCTCTTTTTGCGCGAGCTGAGAAAATAGGGGCTAAAGAGGCCAAATCCGTATTAAGCAACTAAAAGTAATATTTTGTTATATGATAATCCAATCAATAGTTTCAAAGCAGAAAGTCAGCGTCAAGGGGCAAGGGGCAAGGGGCAAGGGGCAAGGGGCAAGGACAGATGGGAGCAGAGTGCTATTTTTAGCCAACAGTTATTTTTGCGGCCATTAGGTATGCGGTTAAACTGGCAATTGCGGTGCGATGTTGCTAAATAACGAGCTGACAGACGCATTGATTTTGCAGGAAAGGAGCCTTTGCATGCGCAAGGCCCGCGTAGAGCGCAACACCAACGAAACCCAAATCACCGCCGAGGTTAATCTTGACGGCACTGGCATTTATGATGTGCAGACCGGTGTGGGTTTTCTGGATCACATGCTTGAACAGCTTTCACGCCACAGCCTGATGGATTTAACGGTTCGTGCCAAAGGCGACCTGCATATCGATTTTCACCATACCACCGAAGATGCCGGCATCGCGATTGGCCAGGCCTTTGCCAAGGCACTGGGCGATAAAAAAGGCATTTACCGTTATGGCAGTTGCCTGTTGCCAATGGACGAGGCCTTGACCCGGGTGGCACTGGATATTTCCAGTCGGCCTTATCTGATCTGGAATGTCACGTTTAGCCGCGACAAAATCGGCGATATGGATACCGAATTGTTTCGCGAATGGTTTCAGGGCTTTGCCCAGGCTGCGGGCATAACCTTGCATGTAGAAAACCTTTATGGTGAAAACAATCACCATATTGTGGAAAGCTGCTTTAAGGCCCTGGCCCGGTCGTTGCGTGATGCCATCGAAATTGATGCGCGCAAAGCCGATGCCATTCCTTCGACCAAGGGCGTTCTGGGCGGATCATTATAACCGGTCTGTGTGTTTTGGGCCTGACGATCAGGTCGCTGTAGCCCAGGACCGATGATACGGTTTTGGGGCGAAAGTCTGAATTTCGATGAAGGTTTACACCGTTCATATCCACCCCGGTCATGCTGATCCGCTTGAGGATGCAGTTCTGATCCGCGAAGGTTTCAATTTTTGGGCATTTTTGCTGTCCGGGCTGTGGGCGCTGTATCACCGGCAATGGCTGGCGTTTATCGGCCTGCTGGTGATCTCGGTTCTGTGCAATATTGCGATTGAGCTGGCCAATGGCGGCCCGGAAATGGACTTTTTCCTGGCCCTTGCCACCGGCATCGGCTTTGGCCTGATTGCCAATGATTTGCGCCGCCGCAAACTGGCCCGGCAGGGGTGGAAAATGGTTGATATCATTGCAGCACCTGATGAAACCGGCGCATTGCACCGGTTTTTACAAAAAGCCACCGGGACCAGACCCGTCACCCCGGTTAAACCCACCGCCAATTCGTCCTATCCTTTGTCCTATAACGGGAGCATCCCCACCCCATGACCGTCGCGATTATTGATTACGGTTCGGGCAATCTGCGTTCGTGCGCCAAGGCATTTGAGCGCGCAGCCCGCGAAAACAACCTTGCCCTTGATGTGACGGTCACCAATGACCCGCATCAGGTCAAGGCTGCCAGCCATATCGTATTGCCCGGTGTCGGGGCCTTTGCCGATTGCCGCGCCGGGCTGAATGCCGTGGGCGGCATGGTCGAGATGCTTGAAGAACAGGTCATTAAAGGTGGCAAACCCTTTATGGGCATTTGCGTGGGCATGCAGCTGATGGCCAAAGTTGGCCGCGAATTTGCCAATACCGACGGCCTGGGCTGGATTGATGGCGAAGTGGTTGCCATTGAACCCAACGACCCGTCACTTAAAATTCCGCATATGGGCTGGAACGAACTCGTCCTTGATGATACCGGGGCCCGCCATCCGGTGTTAAGCGGCATCGCCAGCGGCGATCATGCCTATTTTGTCCATAGTTTTCACATGCAAATCGCAACCCCGTCACAACGGCTGGCCAGTGTGAACTATGGCACCGACATTACTGCCATGGTGGGGCGTGACAACATGGTTGGCACCCAGTTTCACCCTGAAAAAAGCCAGAAAACCGGATTGACCCTGATCGGAAATTTCCTGGGATGGAAACCATGAACGGACCCGGCGTCACCATGAACCCCAGTGTCTTTGCCGAACATGTGACCGAGCTTTCAGCCGGTGATTTGTCCGACATTGTTGATGCCTGCATTCAGGCGATTGTTGAAGGGGGCGGCTTTGGCTGGCTCACCCCGCCCGGTCGCCCGGAAATGGAAAAATACTGGCGCGGCGTTTTGATCATGCCGGGGCGTCATTTGTTTGTTTCGCGCGTGGACGGGGTTATTTCCGGCGCGGCCCAGCTTTTGGAAACGCCTTCAAACCTGGAGGCTCAACGCCATTCGGCACAGATTACCGGTCATTTTGTCGCCCCGTGGGCACGCGGACGGGGCAATGGCAAGGCGATTGTCCGGGCGATTGAATATTTCGCCCGCAAGCAGGGCTACAGCGTTTTAAAGCTGGACCTGCGCGAAACGCAACAGGCCGCCATCGCCCTTTATCATGGCATGGGCTATGTTCGTTGGGGCATTAATCCCTATTACGCCATGATCGACGGCAAGATGGTCGAAGGCTATTACTACACCAAGAAAATACAGGAAACCGAGCAGTGAATCTTTATCCGGCAATCGATTTGAAAGATGGCGCCTGTGTCCGCCTGCTGCGCGGTGATATGGACAAGGCCACCGTGTTTAACGACGACCCCGGCAGCCAGGCGGGCGCGTTTGTTGCCAAGGGCTGCCATTGGGTTCATGTGGTTGACCTCAACGGGGCCTTTGCCGGCGCGCCGGTAAACGGTGCTGCGGTTGATTCCATTCTCGAAGCGGTTGGCGACCGCGCCAAGGTACAATTGGGCGGCGGTATTCGCACGATGGAGACCGTGGATTACTGGCTCAACAAAGGCGTTCACCGCGTTATTTTGGGTACGGTCGCCTTGCGCAATCCCGAGCTGGTAAAACAGGCCTGCGCCAAATGGCCGGGCCGCATTGCGGTTGGCATTGATGCCCGTGATGGCTTTGTTGCGGTTGAAGGCTGGGCCGAAACATCGGAAATTACCGCGCTGGAACTGGCGCAGAAGTTTGAAGATTGCGGGGTGTCGGCCATCATCTTTACCGATATTGACCGCGATGGTGCCATGGGCGGTCCCAATATCGTTTCAACCGTTGCCTTGGCCCGTGCCATTTCCACCCCGGTCATTGCATCGGGCGGGGTTTCCTCGCTTGAGGATCTGCTGGCGATCAAAGCCCAGGCCGATGCCGGTATTGATGGTGCCATTTCAGGCCGTGCGCTTTATGACGGCCGCATAGACCTGGCAAAAGCCATTGCCGCGCTGGCATAACGACAGGAAGCCGACATGCTGAAAACCCGTGTGATACCCTGCCTGGACGTCAAAGATGGTCGCGTCGTCAAGGGTGTGAATTTTGTGGATCTGATTGACGCTGGCGACCCGGTCGAACAGGCCCGCATCTATGATGCTGAAGGGGCCGACGAGCTTTGCTTTCTCGACATCACCGCCTCAAGCGATAACCGCGATACCATTTTTGATGTCGTGGCCCGCACCGCAGAAGCCTGCTTTATGCCCGTCACCGTGGGCGGCGGGGTGCGGACCCTTGAAGATATTCGCAAATTGCTGCTGGCCGGGGCCGATAAGGTGTCGATCAACACCGCCGCCGTGAACAACCCGGACTTTGTGCGCGACGCAGCCCGCAAGTTTGGCTCACAATGTATTGTGGTATCGATTGATGCCAAATCCACCGGGCCGGACAAGTTTGAAATCTTCACCCATGGCGGTCGTAACGAAACCGGAATAAATGCTGTTTCGTTTGCAAAACAAATGACCGAATATGGGGCTGGCGAATTGCTGGTGACCTCGATGGACCGTGATGGCACCCAGTCGGGCTTTAACATTCCGCTGACCCGATGCATTGCCGATGCCGTCTCGGTGCCCGTCATTGCATCGGGCGGGGTCGGCACGTTGGACCATATGGTTCAAGGGGTTACCGAAGGGCATGCCTCCGCTGTGCTCGCCGCATCGATCTTTCATTTTGGCACTTATCGCATTCGCGATGTAAAAAACCACATGAAAGCAGCGGGCCTACCGGTGCGCGACGCATAACGTTGCGATATTAAAACGTTTTTTAAATATGCACTGTTTCCACTGTTTTCAAGGGCAGGACGGGCAAGATGACCAAAGCACTGGACGGCGAAATTCTCGACCGGCTGTATGACACGGTTGCCGCACGCAAGGGTGCCGACCCCGAAGAAAGCTATACGGCAAAGCTGTTTAGCAAGGGGACACGCAAAATAGCGCAGAAAGTAGGCGAAGAAGGGGTGGAAACCGTGATTGCCGCCCTGGCCGAAGGGCCGGAAAATGTCGCATCCGAAAGTGCCGATCTGCTGTATCATTTGCTGGTGTTGTGGGCCGATCGCGGCGTAAAACCCGAACATGTCTGGGAAATTCTGGCAAAACGCCAGGGTCTTTCCGGTATTGCCGAAAAGGCATCGCGTCACGAAAGCTGATATACTGAACAAACGGCACGGAGTTCAGCATGACACGCAAAACAACACAAAAAGATACAGATAAAGTTAGTCGAGAAACGACAAAGCTTGAAAATATCAAAACAAACAGATCCCTGAACGAGCCGGTTCACCTCCTGGAAGATGAACAAACAGGCGATCGTTTTTTGCTGTATGCGGACTCAAAAGGAATTCAGGTTCAAATCCACTATGAAGGTGATTCTCTTTGGATGACACAGGCGCAACTCGCTACATTGTTTGGGCGAGATGTCTCCGTCATATCAAGACATATCAACAACATCATTGATGATGACGAACTGGATGCAGAGAGCAATTTGCAAAAAATGCAAATTGTTTCCTCAACAACAAAAGATATTTACACAGCCAAAAACTATCTTGGTGATGCCGAGATCAGAGACTTGAACAGATTTACCGGTATGTTGTTAGATTATTTCGAACAAGAAACAGATCTTCAGCGCCTGGTCACAATGGATGATGCCCGCTCGGCACTGGACAAATTTATCCGTAATAACGAACGCGCTTTGCTTAACGGTCCAGGTTCAATTTCAAAGATCGATGCCGACGCATATGTTAAAGAACAATATAAAATATTTACCGACAAACTTCGTGCGCTATCGCAAGATTAACCCGACAGCTTGCCTAACGCACAACACGAGTCATAACGGTCAAATTACCAATGGAAAATATCATGACATATGATTCCGAAAACATTTTCGCCAAAATCCTGCGCGGCGATATTCCGTGCAACAAGATTTTCGAAGACGACCACGTCCTTGCCTTCCACGACATCGCCCCACAGGCCCCAACCCACATTCTGGTGATCCCCAAAGGGGCCTACACGTCTTACGACGATTTTGCGATGAATGCGTCAGACGCTGAAATTCTGGCCTTTACCCGCGCAATTGGCAAAATTGCCGCCGCTGCCGGTGTGGTTCAAGACGGCTATCGCCTGATCTCGAACACCCGCGAGAATGGCCGCCAGGATGTGCCGCACCTGCATGTCCATATCATTGGCGGCAAAAAACTGGGCCTGATGTTGCCCCGGGATTAATCCCCCGAAAACTGGCGTGCCCCATCGCACGCCAGTGAGGCTTGCTTTTGCATTGGGCTGGGCGCATATGCCGCTTTAAGCCCATTTCAAACCCTTATGCCATTTCGAAATCAAAACAAAATTGACGGTGCGTCGTCAGAAAACCCGGATACCACAGCAAAAAACGGCAACCCTGTGAAATCACCTCTGGGAAACCGTTTAATTTTAAATCATTTTTCCCCAATGTGCCGTTTTCCCTGACGATGGTGCGAACAATGAAATCCTGATATGTCCGTAAAGCCCGAAATCAACGCGAAACGCATTTTTTCCAGCCTGAGCGGAGACTGGGGACTGCGCCGAACAATGGGCGAAATGGGTACCTTTGCCGGAACAGCCCGGTTCTATACGGCTCCTGATAGCCCGGAAAACAGCCTGCGTTACCGTGAAGAAGGCGTTTTACAGCGTATTGACGGCCACCATTTTGACGGCTACCGCGAATATGATTTTGTCTTGCGCGGGCAGGCGATTGAAATGCTGTTTCGCGACCCGGTCAGTTTTGGCAATCGCTATGTCTTGCTGGATTTCAACAAGACTTCTGACAATGACATACTTGCCGCACAGGACGATCACCCATGTGGGAACGACATGTATCATCATCGCATGTTATGGCATCACGCCGATCATTTCGAAACCAGAATTAAAGTCGTCGGCCCGAACAAGGATTATGAACTTCATACCCTTTATCATCGGCCATAAAACCCGATCACCCACGTCGCATTCAGACATAACGGGGCAAGAATATGGGGTGCCGGGATGATAGCGGCAAAACTTCCGGCTTTTGCATCACCCTCATTCTAATTTACAGTGGTAGCCAACCCTTAACGTTAATTTTTCTGGAAATTAAACCATGCAAATTCCACCGTTTCATTTGGCATTTCCGATTAAATCCATTGCCGATACCCGCGCTTTTTACATCGATATTCTGGGCTGTGAGGAAGGAAGATCGACCGATAACTGGATCGATTTTGACTTTTTTGGCCATCAGCTTTCGGCCCATATTCGCCCCGAAGCCGGGCAAAATGCCGGGACCGGCACGGTAGACGGCGATGCCGTGCCCATCCCGCATTTTGGCGCGGTTCTGGAATGGCAGCAATGGCATGACCTGGCCGATCGTTTGAAAGATGCCGGTGTGGCATTTTTGCTGGCCCCTAAAATCCGCTTTGTCGGCGAACCGGGCGAACAAGGCACCTTTTTTGTCACCGATCCTGCCGGAAACGGGCTGGAATTTAAAACATTCCGCGATCCGGCGATGATTTTTGCCCATTAACAAACAACCAACGATCCCCGCAAAACCCGACATTGTCACCTAACCCGGTTTAGCGCCGGGTCGGGTGCTTGTAATATTGCCCGAAAGCATTTTTGCCCGTATTCCAAGCAGGTTACCGCTGCCAAAAGCAAATTAAATAACCAAAACCCGAAAGTTTGGGGAACGCCACCATCTGGCGTGCGTTATAAAATGACGCCCCAAACAACAAACAAATTAAAAACAACCAAGGAGAGCAGCATGTCGGCATCCGCCCCTTACAAAATCCTGATTGCCGCCCAAGGCGAGGAATCACGCTGGAAAGAGGCGATGAACGCCCGGCTGCCCGACGCCACCATTTACACCCGGGACGACACATATAACCCGGCAGAAATCGATTTTGCCCTGTTATGGAAACAGCCCCAGGGCATGATGAAAAGCCTTGCCAATGTGCGCGGTATTTTTTCACTGGGGGCCGGTGTGGAACATGTGTTATCGGCCCCGTCCTTGCCGAAAAACGTGCCGATTGTGCGCCTGGAAGATGCTGGAATGGCGCAGCAGATGGTGGAATACCATATGTATGCGGCCCTGCATTTCATGCGCGATTTTGACCATTACTTGCGCTCGCAAAATGAAGGCGACTGGCACCCCCGCGACGTCGCCGAAATTAGCGATTTCCGCGTTGGGGTCATGGGGCTGGGCGCGCTGGGTGCAACCGTTGCCACCCGCCTTTCGGAAATGGGTTTTACCGTTTCAGGCTGGAGCCGACGGATGAAAGTCCTTGAAAGGGTTAAAACCTTTGCCGGGGCCGAAACCCTTGATGAGTTCCTCGCCCAGACCGACATTCTGATTTGCCTGTTACCCCGCACCGACAAAACCGAAGGATTGCTTGATCGGGCGCGGCTGTCAAAATTGCCCGGCAATGCCGCCATTATCAATGCCTCTCGCGGGGCAGTGATTGTCGAAGAAGACCTTCTGCGTTTGCTCGATACCGGGCATTTGCGCGGGGCCTTTCTTGATGTTGCCGTCAACGAACCGCTGCCCTCAGATCATCCGTTCTGGAATCACCCCAAAATACGCCTGACCCCGCATATTGCCGCCGCCACCCGGATCGGCCCGGCGGTGGACCAGATTGCCGAAAACATTGCCCGCATTGACAAGGGTGAAACGCCGCTTGGGTTGGTGGATCGCGATATCGGTTATTAAAAGCCTGCCTGATACTTGGTAATAACCGCCAATATGTAGTGAAAACCCCGATAAAACGGAAAAATATCTGTATTTATCCCCGCAATCACACGATTTGCGGGGATTTTTAGGTTTAAACGCCAAAAATTCGTTTCAATATGGAAAAAATTCCTGAATTTCCGTAAAACACTGGCAATTGATGCATTTTACAGGGTCTTTGCCATGACACAGCCAACACAGCCGGTTTTTCGTTATGCGCTCCGTTCGGATTTACCCGCCATTGTCGCCTTGCTGGCTGATGATGAAAAAGGCAAAACCCGCGAAAACCTGACCAATCCCTTGCCCGATATTTATTTCAATGCCTTTGACGCCATGGAAGCCACCAGCACCAATGCCTTGCCCAACAAATATCTTCTGGCGATTGCAAATGACCAGATTGTGGGCTGCCTGCAACTAACCCTGATCGCGGGCCTGTCGCGCCAGGGGCGCTTGCGGGCCCAGATCGAAGGGGTTCGGGTATCCTCCGCCCATCGTGGGCAAAAAATTGGCGAAGCGATGATTTTACGCGCCATCGATATTTCCCGCGACCTTGGCGCGTCGCTGATGCAATTCACCACCGATAAAACCCGTACCGATGCCCACCGGTTTTATCAACGCCTTGGTTTTATTGCCAGCCATGAAGACATGAAACGCGACCTTTAAACGCAGGGTTTGACAGCAATTTTCCGTATCACATTTTACAACGGCAAACGGGCAGGCGATTTTTTTGCACAAGGAGCCACAGACAGAAAAACAGGCAGAGCATTGCCACAATTGAGGTTCAGAATCTGACCTTAAGACCCGCCGGTAATAAAGCCGGGAACAGTCGCGATGCTGATACGTTTCAGGTAAATATCGCAATAGCCCGAGGAGAGCATGATGAACTTGTCAGAGTTACAGGACAGTGCGATTGAACGTGGTTTCACCCATACCTTTATCTGCACCGACAGCGGCGTAAAACGTGATGGCGATGGCCCGGTTTATCCGGTTACCGATCTTAAAATTGTCAATAGCAGCAGCGTTGGTACTGGCACCGACCCCGGTGATGACGCAACACTTTACCTGATCGAGGCCACCGATGGCAGCAAAGGCACCCTGATTGTTCCGACCGGTTTTTATACTGATCCGGCCAAGGCAAAAGTGATTGATCAATTGCTGCAACGTCACTAGCGCAGCACTAAATGCCATAACATCTGGCCCGCAAATCGACGCCATTGATGACAAAAACGGTAAAAATTCATTTTTAATCCAGAGAATTTGCCGCAAAATCACCACCTTCTCGCGAACATATAAAAGCGCGTCATAACGAAAGCTGTGTGGTTCAAACCGCCGCCAGAGAGATGGAAAATTCGATGTCCGATTTATTGCCGTTTTTACGCGCCTGGGTAAGTGACCCCATGCGCGTTGCCGCAATCAGTCCGTCCGGTTCAGCCCTGACCGAACTGATGACCCGCGAAGTTAACCCCGAAGATGGACCGGTGCTTGAACTTGGTCCGGGCACCGGTGTTTTTACCCGCGGGCTTTTGGCACGTGGTCTTAACCAAAACGACCTGACCCTGATCGAAGCAGGCCGGGATTTCGCCGAAACATTGGCAATCCGCTTTCCCCAGGCCAGAGTCATTTGCATGGATGCAACCCGGCTTGGCAAAGCCAACCTGTATCCAGAGAAAAATCTCGGCAGCGTCGTTAGCGGTTTACCCTTATTATCGATGAAACCCCGTCAGGTGATGGGAATTTTGGGTGGTGCCTTTCGCTATATGCGACCGGGCGGGTATTTCTATCAGTTTACCTATAGCCCGCGTTGCCCGGTTCACCCCAATATCCTGGACCGGTTGGGCCTCAAAGCCACCCGTGTTGGCCACACCATGCGTAATGTGCCGCCCTCTAGCGTCTATCGCCTGTCGCGCAATAACGACGGTGTCTGGTTTGGCTAAACCGATCCATCTTTGATAAAAATGCCCCAAAGACTTTGCCTGCCTGCACCATCCCCTCCGCCTGCCTGATATTCCGTTATACCTTATTCATATCTGTATCGTCTCTTTCGCCTGCCATCGCCGTCATTTGCGGCGATAAACCATTTGTCTGTACATTAACGCTTCGGCAATGTGGCTGCGCGTGACGGTATCGCTATTGCCCAAATCGGCGATGGTGCGTGCGACACGCAACACACGATGATAGCCGCGCGCCGATAGCTTCATGCGCCGGGTGGCGTCTTGCAATAATACGCGGCCTTCCGGGTCGGGGGTGGCGAAACCGGTTAAGACATCCCCGTCGGCCAGCGCATTGCAGGTCACACGGTTACCGGCACCATAACGGTTGATCTGGCGGTCGCGCGCCTGCAAAACACGTTGGCGCACGATAGCTGTGGTTTCGCCATTGGCCGGGGCGTCCAGTTCATCAGGGGTAACGGCGGGAACTTCGATTTGAATATCAAACCGGTCAATCAACGGGCCGGATAAACGCGACTGATAATCCTCGCCGCAACGCGGTGCACGGCTGCACGCGGCATGTTCATCGCCCAGATAACCGCAGCGACACGGGTTCATCGCCGCCACCAGTTGCACCCGGGCCGGATAGGTAACATGGGCATTGGCGCGCGCAACCGAAACCTCGCCGGTTTCCAGGGGCTGGCGCAGGGCATCAAGGACATTGCGCTGAAATTCCGGCAATTCATCCAAAAACAGCACACCATGATGGGCCAATGAAATTTCGCCAGGCCGCACCCGGTGCCCACCACCAACCAAAGCAGGCATACTGGCCGAATGATGCGGGGCCCGATAGGGGCGCACACGCACCAACCCGCCTTCAGGCAAAGTCCCCGATACCGAATGAATAACCGTGCTTGCCAAGGCTTCGGCCGGGGAAAGATCGGGAAGCAAGCCAGGCAGGCGGGCGGCCAGCATCGATTTACCCGAGCCCGGCGGGCCGTTCATCAACAAATTATGCCCGCCCGCTGCGGCAATTTCCAAGGCCCGCTTGGCACTTTCCTGGCCCTTGATATCCCGTAGATCGGGCTGGTCGGCCGCAGGTGAAAGCGCTTTCACCGCCACCGGGCGCGGTAATATCTGGCTGCCTTTAAAATGATTGATCAATGAAATCAGGCTGGGGGCGGCCAATATATCAAAATCCCCTGCCCACAGGGCTTCGGCCCCGTTGGCCTTGGGGCAGATAATGCCGCAATCCCGGCTGGCGGCCTCCATCGCCGCAGGCAACACACCGCCCACCGCCGAAATCGAACCATCCAGCCCCAATTCGCCCAACACCACCCACGATGATATATCTTCAAAACTGATGACATCCATCACGGCCAACAGGCCCAAAGCAATTGGCAGATCAAAATGTGATCCTTCCTTTTGCAAATCGGCCGGGGCAAGATTGATGGTAATGCGTTTGGGCGGCAGAGACAGGCCCATGGCCGACAGGGCAGAACGCACCCGTTCGCGGGCCTCGGAAACGGCTTTGTCGGGCAGGCCAACAACGGTAAAGGCAGGCAATCCACTGGCCATTTGCACCTGCACATCCACCGCAATGGTGTTAATGCCGGAAAAGGCCACGGTCGTTACATGTGCAGTCATGATAAAGATAAAGCCTGTCTGATCCCCAAGACCCTCACTTTGGCGCTAAACGGAACAACAGGCAACCAGCACGTGCATATTTGCCAACCCACGCCCAAAACGAACGTCAATGCGGGCAGAAAAACCATCTTGCCAGATGATTTTTGGCAAACCTCAAAAGGTTTTTTCCGGCAAATGGAACCAGAAAAACCGCATAAAATTCAGTATAAAATCAAAAATATGATCTTATATAACCATCAATGGCAGTTTCATTCTTTGGAATCGGCTTTGCTATCGACAGAAGCGGCATCGTTATCATCTTCAACATCATCGTCGTCGATGTCATCGTCATTTTCATCGGTGACAACAGCATCTTCGCGCGGCACCAAAAATTCCTTGCGACAGGGAACGGCTTTGCCGTCAACCACGGTCCAGCCGAAATTGCGCATTTTGCCGAAACTTTCGCGTTTCATGGTAATGCCGCTGGCCTTGTGCAGGCGGACTTCATCGGGGTTTTCCCCTTTGATTTTACGGGCCCGGGCCCAGGCGCGTTCCCTGACAGCTTTGGAAATTGGGGTCATGTCATCCTGATCGTTAAATGCGGCGCAGGCCACAAGTGAAAGATAGCCGCCCTGTATAGACGATTTAAAAAAATGCGACAGAACGATTATCGCGCAATGATAACGTTTATCGCACAATATCCCAACCGTTGCTGTCGGGCGGAAAATCAGCACAGGTTATTTTTCACCGACAAACGGCTAAATCTTCAGATCCGGGGTCAAACCGGACTGTTCCAGGTGCCAATTGGCATGCCAGGATGAACAATGCCGCGAAAGGATCAGATAATTGCGTTCGGCCACATAAATAGATGACTGGCCCGGCAAGGGGCACAGCCGGGTTGGCCGCCCCTTTAACGGATTTTCACCCAACCACGCCAAAAACCCCAAACAGCGGGCAAAGGCCTGTGGCGGGGCCTGATGGGCAATGCCCGATGCCACCAATTGATGAACAACCCGCGAACGGGTTTCAAAAACACCCCGGGTGGCAAGGTGGATTTCACCCGACAGCAAGGTGACATCATGATCGTCATTATCGGCAATATCTTCGATCAATTCCAGAAACCGGCACCATTCGCGGCGATGGGAACGGCTTTGCCATTGATCGCGCAGGTCATCCTCGTATTTTTGCGCCCGTGGCATCAAATGCAAAATCGCCTCGACCACCGACAGGCGCGGTCCTATTGCCGGAACACTCGACATCAGTAAAATCCGGTTCGATGGCGGCACATTGCGCACCATTTTTTCCAGCATGTTCCAGCCCACATCCCCCATCACCGCACCCCGCCGCCGTTCAGATCGTAAATCAGGGGCAATAACTGTCACACCGGGATAATCATAACGCCAGCCCAGCGAACGGGCCTGACGGTCATAAATGCTATCGGGCAGGGCGCTGCCATCGGGGGCAGTACATAATTGCATCACCATAAAAGCATAGCGGGCGGCATCAAACATGCCACGTGCCACTGCCATTTCCTGAAACCCGCCCGCATGGCTGCCCCAACCATCGAATATATCGTGATCATCCCACATCATTACCGAGGGCACCTGCGCCATCAGACAGGCAATCCGGGGCAGGGAATAAATCGTGATATAATGGTCAAGATAGAATTTCAAAACGGCGTCGGCCATCTCGTCGGTAAAAACCGCTGATTTTTTATGGCTGTTCGATGCCTGGTGCCACGCCGTAATATCGGGATGACATTGCCATACAGCATCCGCGTAAATCTGGTCGCCACCATGCAACAATAACGAAAACGGTTTTAGTTCATGGCGTTGGCACAGATCGGCCCACAGAGCATTGCGCTGCGCTATCGGTCGGTCAAGGTCGCCTTCTTCCTGACCATTGCAAGAGACAAAAGCCAGATCCACATCATCGCCAAAATCGGTGGAAACGGGAAAATGATCATCGCCCAGATCATACCAGGCACCGGCATGCCCGGGCAGGCTGAAATCATAGCGCCAATAGCTGCGGCCAAATTTTTCCGCCAGCTTTACCGGGGGAATGCTGCCTTCGCCCATGGGCGATAAAACCGGTGGTGCATCATCTTGTCGGGTAATCACCAAGGCCGCAATTTTGGCCAATCCTGCGTGACATCCCCGGCCAAACAAAAACGGGCCTACGCGCCCGGGGAAAGATGTTTCGTCACACGCCTTGTTCATACCACCGCCTTTTAAACCACTTATATCACCGGCCCAACGCTGATGATACGAAAGGGTAGCGATATAAGTTCAGTAAAAACAGCCTGCCTGCCTGCTGTGACGGCATCATGGCAAAATTCGTTAGATAACCATCAGGACAGGCATCCGTCTTGACCAATATGACGGGGCAGAATGACACATAAGGCAAAATCGGCAAAAGCCCCTTTGGCCGATTGCCTCCGCCAAAGGGGTGAATTGATTAATCAGGCGACATTACCGAAAAACGGCCCGCCTGATTTTTTGATCCGGAACGATCAGCCCAGACGGGTTTCAATGGCATCCCAGATCAGGGATTCCAGTTTTGATCCATCGAACCGATTGATTTCCTGAAGGCCGGTCGGCGAGGTGACGTTGATTTCGGTCAGGTAATCGCCAATCACGTCGATACCGACAAAAATCAGATCGCGTTTTTTAAGTTCCGGCCCGATGCGGTCACAAATTTCATTTTCACGATCGGTCAGCATCGATTTTTCGGCAACACCGCCCACATGCATGTTGGATCGCGCTTCGCCATCGGCAGGCACACGGTTAATCGCACCCACCGGCTTGCCATCAACCAGAATGATGCGTTTATCGCCCTTGCGCACGGCGGGCACATAGGCCTGCACCATTAACGGTTCGCGCGACTGAACGGCAAACAGTTCGACCAGGGATGCCAGGTTTTCATCATCGGGCTTAATGTGGAATACGCCAGCACCGCCATTGCCAAATAACGGCTTCACAATCAGGTCTTTGTGCTGTTTGCGAAAATCCCTGATCCGGTCAAGCGACCGCGTGATCAGGGTTGGCGGCATCAGATCGGGAAACTCGGTCACAAACAGTTTTTCCGGCGCATTACGCACATGGCCGGGATGGTTGACGACAAAGGTTTCCGGGTGGATCGCTTCAAGCAAATAGGTGGCGGTAATATAATTCATGTCAAAGGGCGGGTCCTGACGCATCAGGATAACGTCGGTTTCACGCGCCAGATCAATGATTTTAGACGCGCCAAGGTCATAGTGATTGCCATGTTCATAGCGCAATATCAGCGGGCGGACCTGTGCCTTGACCCGGCCCTGATCATAAAACATGTCATCGGGGTGATAATAATAAAGCTGATAACCACGTTCAAGTGCTTCAAGACCCATGACAAAGGTCGAATCACCCTTGATATTGATTTCTTCAACCGGGTCCATCTGGATGGCAACAATACGGCTCATCTTCCGGGTATCTCCTTGTCGCGGATGCCAATAAAGGCGTTTTTCCGCCAATTGTGATCATTTGCAGGCACGTCTTGACCAGACTGGTCTTGCACGCCAAATGATGCGATATGTTAAACGTTTGATGAAATTACTATCACCTGCCATTGGCTTTTCGCAATCGCCTTTGCGTAAAGCAGGATTTGATAAACAGGCTACATAAATGGGTTCAGATTTGCGCTTCGCCAGTATTTCCAAGAAACTTGCCTCGGCTCTTCGCCCGCTTGCAACATCAACCCTGCTTGCAGGTGCGGTTGTGGCCGGTCTGCCTTTTGCTGGTACCATGCTGGTGGCAACACCGTCTGCGTACGCGGCCGATGCCGCTGTCTTAAGCGCAAAAGACCTGCAGGATGTTTCCCGGATCGAAGATTACCTGAACGCAATCACCACCCTTAAAGCCGACTTTGTGCAAATCTCGTCGGATGGCGGCTCCGCCAAGGGCACGGTTTATATGCAGCGCCCCGGCAAGATGCGATTTGAATATGACCCGCCATCGCAAATTCTGCTGGTCGCGACCGGTCATGATTTTATTTATTATGACAAGGAAATCAACGCGCCGACCTATTTCAACATCGATGAAACCCCGGCCGGGCTGATTTTGGCCGATCATGTTTCACTAAGTCGTGATGTTAAGATTATCGATTTTCGTCGCACGGCCGAAACCATTCGCGTCAAACTGGTCCGCAAATCCGACCCCGGTGCAGGCAATGTAACCCTGGTGTTTCAGGATAACCCGTTGCAATTGCGCCAATGGGTGGTCGAGGATGCCACCGGTATTGAAACCACTGTGACGCTGTTTAATGCCGAAGAAGGCATGAAACTGGATCAAAAATTGTTCGAATTTAAAAGAATCTGGATTGGTAGCGGCAACTAGTGGCCCTTGATGCTCGCCGGTTTTCGCACCGGTAAAACTAGCACTATAAAATGTTGCCTCAATTCAACAAGATATCGCAACAGATTGGGGCAGATGCGGCTGTGCATGGATTAGAGCAGCTGGAAAACGGCCTGAAACGTGATGTTTTTTCTCTGTCATGCGTTAAATTTATAGCCGCCATGCCGTTACCGAGACTGGCAATCTGCCAAAGACCTACCCATATAAATGATTGTCACAAGGCTTCCTGAATTTAAGGAAGACCGGTTCGAGGATACGGTTTCCCCTACCGTTCCCCGACACTCCAGAGTGATGGAGCGCTGGCGTCCGGTTACCCCCCTGGCCGGACGCCTCTTTTTTGTTCGCAGCAGGCCAATCCCCGAAACAACAACGCCAACGCTGACAAAGAATGTTTTTTTTCATCTTTATTAACGATTTTGGCAAAAGCAGCATCCCGGCTTCACGGGCTGTTAATTTTCATTGCCTATCAAGTATGATGCGTGGTGAAAATTGCCTGCCCCAACCGATTGGCAAGGACAAGCAACATAATTGCGCCAGACGACACCCGAAATGGCCCTAAAAAACGGCACCAACACAGGACCTGACCCAATAAAATGATCAATGACTTCATGAAATCACTGGCCCAGTTTTCGGACCCCCGGTTTCGCCGTGTGGTCCTGATCGGCGTGGGCGGGGCAATCCTGACAATTCTGGCATTATGGGGTGCGATTGGTTTTACCTTAAATTCGGTCACCCTTTTCTCGGATGGCGGCTGGCTGGAAACAGTTGCCGACTGGCTTTTGGGTGTCGGCCTGGCTTTGCTGGTCTTGTTGCTGTTTCCCGCGATGACGGTCCTGATCAGCAGCCTTCTGCTTGATCAGATCGCCAAAGCGGTTGAAGACAAACATTACCCGCATTTGGAACAGCCCCGGCATCAGCCTTTTTTGGAAGCGCTGATCAACGGCCTTAAATTTTCCCTGACGGCGTTGTTCCTTAATATCCTGATTCTGCCGTTGCTGATTACCGGGCCGATTTACGTCATCGCATTCTATGCAATGAATGGCTACTTGATATCGCGTGAATATTTTGAACTGGTCGCGGCCCGCCGTTATGATGTGCAAACCATGACCGCGTTTCGCAAACGTCGCCAGATAAAGTTATGGATGGCCGGTATCGCCCTGACATTCCTGATGACGGTTCCTTTCGTTAATCTGGTTGCACCTGTCATTGCCACAGCTTTCATGGTGCATTACTGCATCCGTCTTGGCGCCTTCCAGCCTGGTGTGGCCGCCTGACAGTATAAATTCGATCCGATTATTAAGCAAAACCAACCCTGTGGCGTTACCTCTCGCCAGAAACTGCAAGACAAGGATTGACCAATCCCATGTTCGGTAAGAAAAAAGCCAACAAAACAGTCGACAGCAGACCCACTTCGTCGGATACATCTTTGGAACCGGCAGTTACCGGGAAACCGGATGCAACGTCGAACCGGCCCGAGGTAAAGACCGCGTCATCACCGGTGAAAAAACCGGTCGACACACCCGAAAAACGTAGCGAGCCGCGTCTGTTTACCCAGGCGCGCACCAAGGATGAACCCGCAATGTCCAGCAAACCCCATTCCACCAACTTCCGCCCGGAAATCCACAAACGTCCGTTGGAAATTCCAACCCGCGGCAGTGCCAACCGCCCCAGCTCCCCGGTTTCGAATGCCGACGGCAAAAAGCTGACCGTTGGCCGGGATATTCGGTTGTCGGGTGAAATCGGATCTTGCGACATTCTGGTCGTTGAAGGCCATGTCGAAGCCCAGATCAACGATTGCCAGCGCATTGAAGTCTGCGACGGTGGTACTTTTGTTGGCACCGTCAAGGTTGACGAAGCCGAAATCAGCGGCAATTTCGAAGGCGAACTTAATGCCCGCCGGGTGAGCATCATGGGGACAGCCGACATCAAGGGGGCAATCAATTACGGCAGCCTGCAGATTGAAAATGGCGCCCGCATCAAAGGAAGCCTTGATTATATTGAAGGCAATGATGACCCGTCGAGCCGCCAGGCCCCGTCAGCTGCCATCACGATTCCGCGCAAAAGCGACGATTCCTGATCCGTGCGCGGCGCAGTTTTTTTAACATTCAGGCCTGATTGTTCCGGTGCACTGTTAACCAGTGCCCGGAAACGGCTTGGCGCAATCATTTCTGTGGTTTCGCTGTCGGTTTTTCTGGCGGCTTGTGCTGGCAATGCCGTTGGGCCGGGGGCGACAAACACCACTTATGGCAAAAACACCCTGAACGGTGCATCCTATAGCGACGGCATCGCGCGGGACCACCGTGCCGATGCGTCAAAAACAGATGCCACATCTGTTGCCAAAACCCCGGTTCGCACCCCCGACAGCAAGGCTGCATCGAGGACAACAGACCGTACAATACCGATCAAACCGAATGTAAAACCCAAACAGACCGCAGCGATCCCGTTTGTTCAGATCAAGGCGGCCACCCTTGCCAATCTTGATGGCAAGGCAGTTGAAGCCAGGCTGGGCAAACCTGAAATGCAGCGCGGGGAAGGGTCGGCCAAAGTTTGGCAATATCGGTCTGAACGCTGTGCGCTGGATGTTTTTTTCTATCCGCAGGGCGAAAAAAAACAACCTGTTCTGGTTCATATGCTGGCGCGCTTACGCGACGGAAACGGCAAAATTGACTTGCAGGACTGCCTTGACGAAGTGGTGAAAAACCGCGAATCGCACAAAGGGTGAATTTGGCCCTGGCAGATACAGCTTTAAATACCAAAAAACCTGCGATTCCTTGGTCGAATCTTTACCTTTGCCCGCCACATTGGTCGGTAATGATTTCTTCGGTTTATAGCGTGATGAAAATGGAAGTGTCTAAAACCGGTTTTTACGGTTTAATGCCCTGTTTTGATCGCAATGTATGCCTGTCGGCCCAAAATGCCGGCACCAAAATCCTGATAACCACAGATTAGTTACGCGGATACCATGGAAAAAGCAGTACATCGTCTCGTCAAAAGCACTCTTCTCGGCGCAATTGCCATGATGGTGTCGGTGACCGGCAGCAGTTCGGCCTTTGCGCAAAATTCCCCGGAATTGATCGACGTCTATAGCAAGTGGGAAGCCTATACCTATACCGAAAAAGGCAAAAAAGTTTGTTATATGGGCAGCCAGCCGACCTCGGCCAAAGGTGACTACAACAAGCGCGGCAAAATTTATGTGATGGTGACCCATCGCCCCGCGCTGAAACTGTTTAACGAGGTCAGCTTTATCACCGGCTATACCTACAAGAAAAACAGTGACGTCGATGTTCGGGTCGATTCGAATCGTTTTAAACTGTTTACCTATGACGATTCAGCCTGGGCCGTGAACAGCGAAGAAGACCGCAAACTGGTTAAGGCAATGAAAGCTGGCATCAAAATGTCGGTTGTTGGTTATTCATCCCGCGACACGAAAACCACAGATACCTATTCCCTTTCCGGTTTTACCGATGCCTATAATGCAATTTCAAAGGCTTGCGGCATCAAACCCGTCAATTAAAGCCTGATACAGACCTTGCAGTTTCTCTCCCCGACCGGAAATAGCGGCCTGTCCCTGTTTCCATCCGATGGCTGCAATGTGAATTTTATCGTTTATCATTAACCGTCGCTCCGCTATATGCGGGGCGATTGGTTTTTTAACAAGAACTGACATAGCGTAACCGACCCAAGCGGCCCAACCCTGTTTTCAGGCCCGGCCAAAACATGACAATTCCGGCAGTATTTGCCGTATATAATGTCATGACCATATGACGCGTGGACTGAATATGTTATGGCTGCTGGCGTTCATACCCCGCATTTGCCAGTGCCAAAACACACCAAACACCCCTTGCCAGACAAGAGAGAGACCGGAATGACCGATAGCGATGTCTTACACGCATCTAAAAGCGATATGACCCCTTTGCAGCAAAATGCTGATCAGGTGGCAAACGTTGGTGCGGAAAATTCCGGTATCCTCAATGAAAAACCGGCCCAGGTATCCCAGGCGCCCCAGCCCGGCCTGTCTGATTTTGTCGCCCGTGCCAAAGGCGGGCTGACAGCGGATGGCCGCAAGGATTTGATCGGCATGTCGCGCGAGGAACTGACCGAAGTTCTTTCCGGCATGGGCGAAAGCAAATTCCGCGTCAAACAGCTGTGGAACTGGATGTATAACCGGGGTGTCACCAGCATTGACGGCATGACCAATATTTCGGTCAAACTGCGCGAACGGCTTAGCCAGGATTACATCATTGGCCGCCCGGTTTTGACCGCAGATCAAAAAAGTTCGGACGATACCCACAAATGGCTGATGCGCTTTGGCGATGGCAACGAAGCCGAAGCCGTTTATATCCCCGACCGGCACGAAGACCGCGGCGCTGTGTGTGTGTCATCCCAGGTGGGCTGCACGCTGACCTGCAAGTTTTGCCATACCGGCACCCAGCTTTTGGTGCGCAACCTGACACCGGGCGAAATCATCAGCCAGTTCATGGTCGCACGCGACAGCTACGGCGAATGGCCGACCCCGGCCAATGGAATCCGCCGCCTGTCCAACATTGTCATGATGGGCATGGGCGAGCCGTTATTTAACTATGAAAATGTGCGCGATGCCCTGCGTATTGCCATGGACGGCGAAGGCATTTCGATTTCGCGTCGCCGCATTACCCTGTCGACATCGGGTGTCGTACCTGAAATTGTCCGTGCCGGTGAAGAACTGGGCGTTGGCCTGGCCATTTCGCTACACGCCCCGGACGATGATCTGCGCAACGAAATCATGCCGATCAATAAAAAATATCCGTTAAAAGAATTGATGAATGCGTGCCGCCACTATCCCGGCATGTCCAATTCGCGGCCCATCACAATGGAATATGTGATGTTAAAAGGTGTCAATGACCAGCCCGAACATGCCCGTGCCCTGGCCAAGCTGGTGCAAGGGGTGAATTGCAAGTTCAACCTGATCCCGTTTAACAAATGGCCGGGGTCGGATTATGAATGCACACCGACGGCTGGTATCAAGAAATTTGCCAATACCTTGAATGAATGTGGCTATGAAGCACCAATTCGCTGGCCGCGCGGCCGCGATATTCTGGCAGCCTGCGGCCAGCTTAAATCGGAAAGCCAGCGGTTGCGCAAAACACGTGCTTGCCAAAGCGATACTGCAAATAACAATACTGTTGCCGCCCAATAAAACCGACCAGGCCATTGGCACTGAAAATATCAAAATAGAAGCGGGCAGGATTTGTTTCCTGCCCGTTTTTTATAATGCCAATCTATAAAAATCTAAATTAGATATTGTTATGTAATCTTATTTTCTATTTTAAGCCTGTTTTAGCCCCAAAAGGCCTGAAGTTTCCGCAGTTTTTTATTTTTGGGTCCTGGTGCTGATATCTCATCAATATCGATATTCATCACCATGATGCCGCCCAACCCGCCTTGGGCCAGTTTCGCCAGGCGATGACCAATCTGGTTATGCTCCAGATTGGCGACATAATCATCCCGGGCATCAATACCTGTAAAGTCGATGGTGAAAGCATGGGTGAAGCCCTGATGGAGACCGTCTTTATCAAGGTTACGGCCTCCGGCAAAACCCAGCATACCTTTGATACTTGCTGCAATTTCTTGCATGCCAAGAAACACCGCCTCGGTTTCAGTCCGGTCAGCATGGTAGGGCACCTGTACCAAAACAATATGACGGATCATCGCATTGGTCCCTGATGGCTGTTTTGATTATGGTATTTTGAGAGTGCTATTTTAAAGAAGTATCGCGCGTTTGATCAGGCTGGGTTGTTAAAGTTTTATCAATCACAATGCTGCGGGGTAACAACAGGTAGGTTTGACCTTGCCGGTTCATATGCCCGGCATGCAAGGCAGCCTTTTCACCCGGCCCAAAAAAAACATCGCCGCGCACCGGCCCGCGAATGGCCCCGCCGGTATCCTGCGCGATCATAAGCTGATGAAATTTACGATCTGCATTCATTGCATCGCGGGTTTCAAGCCAGATCGGCACGCCCATGGCATGAAAACGCCGGTCCACCGCCAATGAACGTTCGGTTTCAAGCGGCACGCCCTGCGCGCCAATCGGCCCGGCATCCGGGTCGCCCGGCAAATGGCGAAAAAACACATAGGACGCATTAAGGTTCATCACGTCGTCGGCCTGATCGGGATGATCTTGCAACCATTGGCGAATGGTTTGCAGCGAAACCGTTTTGGGGGTTAATGCACCACGTTTGATCAATTCGCGGCCGATGGCAAAATAGGCTTGGCCATTGGTGCCGGAATATCCCACCTTCAAAATACTGCCATCATCCAGAACAACCCGACCAGACCCCTGAATTTGCAGAAAGAACGCGTCAACCGCATCATCCACCCAAACCAGTTCAAGGTCACGGTTTGCCAGGGCACCTGCCTCAATTTCACTGCGATTGTAATAGGGCACCACTTTTTTGCCGGTAACGCGCCCAACAACCGTCTGACCTTTCAGGGCATCGCGAAAGGCACCAAGATCGATGTCAACCATGTCATCGGGTTTTAGATATAACGGTATTTGAAATTGGTCATGGCGGGTCAGGCTGCCGCGTAATTCAGGTTCGTAATACCCGGTAAACAACCCTACCGGGTCATTATTGTTGCCCGCACGCCAGGGCAAAAACGCGGTTTGGAAAAAAATACGCAAATCTTCGCTGCGAATGGTGTTCGCATCAATCGCCAATGCCATTTCACAGGCAGGCCGCCATTGGGCAACCGTTCCCACCCGGGGGTCCGGCCCGATATCCTTGTCGTCAGCCCGTTTTAATATCCGCGCACAAGAGCGTTGAAACGCAACCAGGGCAGGCTGCATATTATCTGTCTGCCAGCCGTCAAGGTCGCTAAAACGGGCAGGGGACAGGGTTAAATGGTCCGGCTTTTCTGGCGGGGTAATATAAGCGGCAATTTTAGGCCAGAAAAACCAGGTTGCACTGCCTGCAACCATAATTGCAACCAAAACCAGAAACGCACCAAACAGCAGGGGAATTCGTTTTTTCGTCAAAAAAGCCGCCATTTACCAAACCGGGACCAAAACCTGCCTGAAAGCACACAGGCGCAAAGATCACAGTGTCGGTTAAAACGGTTAAAAAACCAGAAGCACGGGGTAAAGCATGTTTCCTTTAAACCGGCCCCCAAAAAAGGCGGTTTCACCTTCCGGGAAACCGCCTTTATATAATCTTGTCACCGCATAATGCGATATCAGCTTGCATCATCCGGTATTTCGGTAGCAACAAGCTGCCAGTTCGGATCCGAACTTTCCAGATTGCGGGCAAATGTCCACAAATCTTCGGCCTCGATCACGTTGTTTGGATCCCCCGAAATCACATCGCCCGCCTTGTTGCGCACAATTGAAACTTCCTCGGACACAAATTTAATCGTGATATAGGCGGTCCGTCCTTCCACCGTGGCATCATGAATTTCGGCAGTTTTAATGCCAACCAGGGTGGTTTCTTCATGTTCATCACGCGAGGCACGATCATCAATCGCTGTGGCGAAGTTTTTATAAACCTCGGTCGAGAGCAATGATTTCAGCGTGTCCTTGTCGCCCTTGGCAAAACTTTCGACGATCATTTCAAACGCCATGCGGGCCCCGTTAAGGAAATCCTGCTGGCTGAAAGATTTGTCGGCAAGCTGGATCTGCGTCAAGGCCGGTTTGGATACCGGATTTGCAGTTTCATTTGAGCGGCCGGAATCGGGCAGGCGATAAACATTGTCATCACCAGACGAAGCAGCCGCTTCTTTCTGACCAGGACCGGACGTATCGTCATGGGTACGCCGCCCGAAAACATCGGTTGGTCCCTGTTTTTCATTGCCGGTTTTGCGGCCCAGCACACTCCGCAGGCGCAAAATCAGAAAGACGGCGATCAACGCAAAAAGAATAATATCAAAATATTGCAATTCCGGACTCTTGTTTTGGGGTGTCGACGGACGGCAACCGCCACCATACAGCCTATGTTCGTGAAATGGTATGACCTTATCTGAATGCAAGGGCAACTATCGAACACAGAAAAATGTGATCAACTTCACCAGGACGCGTCCAAACATGTTAAAACCGGGCTGTGTCGCTGGCACGCTGCCGTATTTTCGTCCAGTTATGTCGGTATCGCACCAGCTTAATATCATTTGACGCAGAAATTCGCCTTTCGGCCAATTCTGTTTATTTACAAATAGCCAGCGCCAGACGGAGCAATTATGGGCTTTATTCTTTTTGGCATTTTTGTCGTGATGCCGATCATCGAAATCGCCGTCTTTATTCAGGCGGGGGAATTGATTGGTCTGTGGCCGACCATCGCAATTGTTATTTTAACCGCAATTCTGGGCACATCGCTGATGCGTTCCCAGGGGTTAAAAACCCTGGCCCGTGCCCAACAGGAACTTGATCAGGGTAAAATGCCCATCGGACCGATGTTTGATGGGGTTTGCATCCTGGTTGCCGGGGTTTTGTTACTGACCCCCGGTTTTGTGACCGATACAATGGGCTTTTTGCTGTTAATTCCACCACTGCGCCGCATTGTTGGCGCCGGATTGATCCTGAAAATGATGAAATCGGGAAAAATGCGCATGTCTTTTGGCGCACGCAGTGCAAGACAAAGCTATCACCAAAATGATCCGTTCGGTGATGCAGGCAATGGCAGCAAAGGTGCGTCTCGTGGTCCTGGCCGCGGCCCTGTCATCGATGGTGATTATGAAGATCTTGATCACCAAAAAAACACGACGGATCGTCATCCTGATACCGATGCGGATAGCAATACCAATGACGACAACAACCGCAATCTGCCGCCGCGCCGATAGGTCAATCGACGCCATCTTGTTTGAAAAATCCATCCAAAACCGCTTACACCTGTCAAAAGCCGGGGATATTTCGCCCGGCTTTTTGGTGCAAAACAGTCACAAGCAGACAAATATAAAATCAAACAACACCGTGCAGGCTGGAAAAACCCGCCTTATCCCTGCAAATCCTGGGTAAAAATGACATGGTCGTTGCCTTGATCTTGCCCACCTGTTCCATCCATGCTAGGCCATCAGGCGTTATTTTCGTGGTATCAAAACCCGGGAACCGAACCGCACGGTGTCAGAAAAAAGCCGCCTTCATTCAAAATTTCAGTGTGCCCAATCGGAAAAATTTTCGGCCACCGGCACCTGGTTTATCCGGATTGAACGGCTTTTTCCTGACCAAATTCCAAGATCTTAGGGAGTTATCTTTTAATGGCTGAAAATACGACCGGTGCAGAAGGCACGGAAGCAGCGCAACAGCAAGCTGGCAATCCGATCACCATTCATGCCCAATATATCAAGGATTTGTCCTTCGAAAATCCGAATGCGCCGGAAAGCGTTGCCCTGCAACAACAGCCGAAAATCAACATTGATGTTGATGTCCAGGCCCGGACCACCGAAGACCAGCGTTTGCACGAAGTTGTTCTGAAAATTGACGTCAAAGCCGAAATTGCCGACAAAGTCGCCTTCGTCGTCGATCTGCAATATGGTGCCGTTGTAACGCTGAATGTTCCTGATGAACATCGTTTGCCGGTTCTGTTGATCGAAGTGCCGCGCCTGTTATTCCCCTATGCCCGCAAGATCGTTGCCGATCTGACAGCCGATGGCGGCTTCCCGCCCTTGATGATGCACCCGATCGATTTTGCCGATCTGTTCCGCAAAAAATATGCTCAGACTGCTGAAAGCACTCCGGCTGGAAACGCCTGATCATACAAGTTTATCTGACTTTAAAATCAGATGGATAACCTAATATCTAAAAACCCCGCCATTTTGGCGGGGTTTTTTTGTATTTTGGATAATATTAAAGATAATATCAGAAGCCGAATGAGGGCCTTGTTAAGTCCTTGGCAATCGCTTCACAGGCCACGCTATGCATCATGCGTAAAACCGGTTCTCGATAAGTTATTCTGATCAGGAACTGGCATTACAAGATCAAAACGGCTTTCCGATCACCATGAAAACAATGATGATCATGAGGATTGTCGGGACTTCGTTGAAAACCCGATAAAATTTTGCTGATTTGGTATTGGCACCTTCGGCAAAGCCCCGACGATATTTTGCCAGCATCATATGGGCAATGGTCATCAGAACCACACACAAAAGTTTCACATGAAACCAGCCTTCCATCATGGCACCGCTGGCGCTGATCAGATAGCCGCCAAAAATCCAGGTTGCGATCATTGCCGGGTTCATAATGGCGCGCAGCAGGCGCCGTTCCATGACCTTGAATTTCTCGTCTGCCTCGGAACCTGGCGTTACATCGCAATGATAAACGTAAAGCCGGGGCAGATACAGCAGACCCGCCATCCAGGCAATAACGCTGATGACGTGCAGGGATTTGACAATGCTATATAAATCCATCGATCTCTCGGTTGTGATTTTTAAAAAGCAGGCTGATCAGCGCGCAGAACCCGGTTGCAGGGCCGTTGCACAAACGTGATCATCGGGACACCACCAGCCACGGGTTTGAGCACTATCGTTATCAATACCGTTTTGGTCGAGTTCTCTCTGGGTTTCTTCAATCACATTTGCGAGACCGGCAATGAATTTTGAATGTGAACACACAGTTCGCACCCGTTCATAAACCGGAATTTTCAAATGGTCGGCAATTTCACGATATTCAATATCAAGTTCGACCAGTGTTTCGGAATGTTCGGTTACAAAGGCGATCGGAACAATCACCAAAGGCACGCCATCCTTGCCAGCTCGTTTAATTTCGTCTTCAGTTGATGGTCCGATCCATTCCATCGGCCCAACCTTGCTTTGATAACAGACTATCCAGTCTAACCCGGGAATGGCCATTTTATCGACAACGGCCTGGGCCGATTTTTCAATTTGTGACTGGTAAGGGTCCTGGCGTTTGGTAATAACCGCCTTGGGCACACCATGAGCAGAAAACAAAAGGCGCGGGGCTCCTTTATTCTGATCCTGGGCGCGTTGATACCCTTCCTTCACCATATCGGCTGTCGCATCGATGAAGCCAGGATTGGTAGGGTAACAGCAGGCCGTTTTCATTGGCGTGGTTAAACCGATTTTACGACAGGCTTCTTTCCAGTCCCTGACCGATGACCCGCTGGTCGTGGTTGAAAATTGCGGGTAAAGCGGCAGCAAAATCATTTCATCAGCACCCCAGGATTTAACCTGTTTTGCTGTTTCATCGGCAAAGGGTTTCCAGTACCGCATGGCAATGAAACAGCGGTTTTCAAAACCATTGTCACTGTCATTCAGGGTAGTTTGCAGGGCATTGGCCTGATCCTGGGTCAATTCCAGCAAAGGAGATTTGCCACCAAGATGCGCATAAATTTCCTGGGCAACCGGTGCCCGGCGCGATGAAATCAGTTTTGCCAGCAAATACCGAAACGGATTCGGCAGGCTGATAATGGCCGGATCATTAAAAAGATTGAATAAAAACGGTTTTACAGCATCGGGACCATCAGGACCGCCAAGGTTGAACAAGATGATGGCACGTTTCTTTTTAACTTGATCGGACATCGAAAAATCCTTTTGGCATTCCAGAAAACCGGAAAACACACCTGAGTCGTGAATCACAAAATCCGTCCCGTCCCTGTGGTTAAGGATGACGGGGGAAAACCCTAAAAGCAATGAAGTTAACCTTCATTACGAATTGATTTTTCCAATGGATTTCATAGATGAAAGAAATCATTCACCCTTGCGAATGAAATCAACCAGCTTTCCGACATTTTCCGGCGGTGTTTCCGGCGTAATCCCGTGACCAAGATTGAAAATAAACGGACCATTGCCCAGCGTGGTTAAAATCCGACGCGTTTCAGCCAGCATTTCATCACCACCGGTAATCAGATACATCGGATCAAGGTTGCCCTGAACCGGACCCAGTTTTTGCAGATTTTCTGCCACCCATTTAAGGGGAACGCCACTATCAAGCCCCACCGCATCGACACCGGTCAGATTTTTAAAATCCAGTAAATGCAAACCGGCTCCCCTTGGAAAGCCAATAATCGGCATATCCGGGTATTCAGCCTTGATGTTTTGAACGATTTTGCGGGTTGGTTCTATCACCCAGCGATGAAAACCGTTTTCAGACAAAACCCCGCCCCAGGTTTCAAACAGCTGAATGGTTTCAGCCCCGGCCTTGATCTGGGCCAGCAGATATTGGCTGGTTGCTTCGACCAGAATGTCGATCAATGTTGAAAAGCCTTCGGGGTCGCCATAGGCAAACCGGCGAATATTGGCAAAATCCTTGCTGCCTTTGCCTTCGACCATATAGGTCGCAACCGTCCAAGGGGCACCGGCAAAACCGATAAGTGTGGTATGATCGGGAATGGCAGAAGACAGTTTGGCAACCGTTTCGTAAATTGGCCCCAGCACATCGTGAATATTATCGATATTCAGGCGTGTAAGGCCAGCCTGATCACGTATGGGGTCCAATTGGGGGCCTTCCCCCTGCTTGAATGCCAAATGCTGCCCCAGTGCTTGTGGGATGACCAGAATGTCGGAAAACAAAATGGCAGCATCAAAGTCATAGCGGCGCAAAGGTTGCAGGGTAACTTCGCAGGCAAGATCGGGGTTATAGCAAAGATCGAGGAATGAACCTGCTTTGGTACGGGTTGCCCGATATTCGGGTAAATAGCGACCAGCCTGACGCATAAGCCAGATAGGTGGCGTTGGCAGGGTTTCACCGGCTAACGCACGCAGAAACAGTTTTTTTTGATGAGGCATATATCTGTCCAGTTCCTGTTTTTCGATCCCCGGTCCACGGTGCCCAAAATGGGTCGTGGCCTATCCATGCGTTTTTTCCACCGTCTCTCTAACAAAACCACTTTAAATAAAAAAGGATGTTGTTTGTTAGTGGATGCCTGTGGATAACCGGGATTAAATTTGGTGCACATCTTATCCACATTGCGACTCGGATAATTTGATCCGTCGCAATCGATCTTGGGGAAAACTGGGGATGACTCCGAGCGACTCTCAGAGCCTGCCTTGGGAAAAGACGATTTTGCATAATGGGGATAACGGGGATTAAACTGGTTCTGTGCCCGTTATCCCTGCTATCAGGAAAAAAATTTTCCGGTTATCCATAGCGGGACAAGTAGTTTGAGGAAAATTGTAAAGGGTTGAGGATAAAATTCGTCTGATGAATTTTGCCGGAGTCGCACCCGTTATGCACATTTATCCACAGGCGCGACTCCTGATTTGAAAAAAGCGATTTTTAAGTGCGTAAAAAACAGGCATTTCCAACGGAGCAGATATGAGCGACCAAACCAGTATTTTTCATCTGCACCTTGTTTCTGATTCCACAGGTGAAACGGTAGACGGGGTTGCAAGGGCCTGTGTCGCGCAGTTTCCCGACGTTCATGCCCATGAACATGTCTGGCCGCTGATCAGGACCGATGCCCAGCTGGCACGTGTCCTTGCCGATATTGAACGCCATCCGGGAATTGTTCTTTATACAGTTTTTAACAGTGAAATTCGCCGCAAGCTGGAAGAAGGGTGCCGACGCATGCAGGTTCCACACAGTCATGTGCTTGATACCACCATCACCATGATGGCGGGCTATCTGGGTCAGCAATCACGGGGGCGCATTGGTGCCCTTCATAAAATGGACGAGGATTATTTTAATCGCATCGAAGCGATTGATTATGCCCTTAGCCATGATGACGGACAGGCGACCTGGGATTTGGAAGAGGCTGATGTGGTGATTGTCGGGGTATCGCGGACATCAAAAACGCCGACATCGGTTTATCTGGCCAATCGCGGCATTAAGGCGGCGAATATTCCGTTTGTGCCAAGCTGCCCGTTACCTCCGGAACTTGATCAGTTAAAAAATCCGCTGGTGATTGGATTGATCAAAGATGTCGATCAGTTGGTATCTATTCGTAAAAATCGTTTGCGTCAGATAGAACGGGGCGAGGGGGGCGATTATGTTGACCCGGTTGCCGTTCGGGCCGAGGTTTTTCAAGCACGACGGTATTTTACCGAGCGCAACTGGAAAATTATCAACGTCACCCGCAGATCGATTGAAGAAACAGCAGCAATGATCATGGCAACATTGAATGATCGCCGGGAGGAAAAAGAATGAACCGTCTTATTTTGGCATCAAGCAGCAAGGCCCGGCAGCAAATGTTGCAAAATGCCGGTATTGAATGCGAAGCCGTTGCCTCGATGATTGATGAAGACGGATACAAACAGGCGATGAAATCCGAAGGGGCATCGGCGATAGAAGCTGCCGAAACCCTGGCGGAAATGAAGGCCTTGCGCATGTATCGCCAACGTCCCGAAGCCATCGTGATTGCTGCCGATCAAATGCTGGAATGCAATGGTATATGGTTTGACAAACCGGTTGATCGTGATCAGACACGGACGCAATTGCAGGCCTTGCGGGGCAAGCGCCACCAGTTGGTATCGGCTGCGGTTGTCTATAAGGAAGGATCGCGGATTTGGGGCAAAATTGATACAGCCCATTTAACCATGCGCAATTTTAGCGATGAATGGCTGGAATGGTATCTTGACCAGGCAGGAGAAGACATTTTCCACTGCGTTGGCGGATATCAGCTTGAAGGATTGGGCGCGCAATTGTTTACCGAGGTTAAAGGTGATTATTTCACCGTTCTGGGGATGCCGCTTTTGCCTTTGATCGGCTTTTTGCGCGATCACGGGGTATTAAAAGCGTAGTTAGATATATCTGATTACCTGAATTTGCCAAAAACAGCGGAAATTGACTTATGAGCAATCCGGTTGCTATTCATACATTATCCGGGACATCGCGATTGGCCGGTGTGATGGGCTGGCCTGTTTCCCATTCAAAATCCCCGCGGTTACAGGGCTATTGGCTGGCGAAATACGGGGTGGATGGCAGTTATATGCCCCTGCCTGTAGCACCCGAAAATTTCGCAGCATCGGTGCGTGCCTTGCGCGATCTGGGATTTGCCGGGGTTAATGTAACCATTCCGTTCAAACAGGCTGTTTTTGCCGTTTGTGATGAATTAAGCGACCGGGCAAAACGCATCGGGGCGGTGAATACCGTTACATTTTCGGCCGATGGTAAAATTCTGGGCGATAATACCGATGGATTTGGCTTTATTGAAAATTTACGCCAATCTGTGCCCGATATTGATTTTTCATCAGGCCCGGCCGTTATTTTGGGGGCCGGTGGTGCATCGCGGGCGGTGATTGTTGCGTTGTTGGACGAAAATTGCCCGCAAATACGCCTGATCAATCGCACAGCCAAGCGCGCGCACGACCTTGCCGATGAAATTGGCGATGATCGCATTACGGTGGTTAACGGGCCAATTGGCGATGCTGATCTTTGTGATGCATCCTTGCTGGTTAATACCACCAGTTTGGGCATGGTCGGCCAACCGGCGCTGGAAATTGATTTGGCCGGGCTGGCGCAAAACACCATCGTCACCGATATTGTCTATGCGCCGCTTAAAACCGATTTGCTGCTTCAGGCCGAAGCACGGGGAAACCAGGTGGTGGATGGCTTGGGCATGTTGCTGCATCAGGCAAGGCCGGGTTTTCATAAATGGTTTGGTATTGATCCTGTTGTGACATCTGCGTTGCGTGAATTTGTTCTTTCGCCGGTTTAAGGATAAAGGTTATTTCCAAAATGGATATTCTTGGCCTTACCGGATCTATCGGAATGGGGAAATCGACGGCGGCGGGCATGTTTCGTTATCTTGGGGTGCCGGTTTATGATGCCGATGCCAATGCCCATTCCCTGATAGCACCGGGTGGGGCGGCGTTTGACGATATTGCCACCGTCTTTCCCAATGTGATTGTGAAGGGGAAAATTGACCGGCAATTGTTAGGCGCGCAGGTTTTTGGCAATCTTGCGGCGCTGGCCCGGCTGGAAGGTATTTTGCATCCGCTTATCCGGGCGAAGCGCGATGACTTTATCCGTAATTGCCAACGGGCAAAATACCGTGTTGTGGTACTAGATGTACCATTATTGTTTGAAACCGGTGGTGACAAACAATGTGATTATGTTGCGGTGGTATCTGCTCCGGCCTTTATCCAGCGCCAGCGTGTATTGCGGCGTGCGGGCATGAGCGAACAGAAATTTGCCAGGATTTTGCAAAAACAGCTGCCTGACTTTGAAAAACGCCGCCGGGCGGATTTTATTATTCCCACCGGGCTGGGTCGTGCGGTGACATTCAGGGCGATTCAGTCCATTATCGGGCAATTGAACAATCGGAATAAACGGATCTGAAATGCGCGAAATCGTTCTCGATACAGAAACCACTGGCCTTGACCCTTATGCCGATCATCGGCTGGTTGAAATTGGTTGTATCGAACTGATCAATCATATGGCGACGGGCGAGCACTATCACCAATATATCAATCCGCAGCGCAGTATGCCCAAGGAAGCCTTTGATGTGCATGGGCTGGGTGATGAATTTTTGGCAAAGCAACCGGTTTTTGCCGAAGTGGTCGATGATTTTATTAAATTTATCGGCGATGATTCAAAATTGATCATTCACAATGCCGCATTCGATATGAAGTTTCTAAATGCAGAGCTGGGATGGTTAAACAAACCGTTGATCGCCAAAGACCGCGCGATTGATACGGTACAAATGGCGCGCAAAAAATTTCCCGGCTCGCCGGTCAGCCTTGATGCGTTGTGCCGTCGCTTCAAGATCGACAATTCCAATCGTACCTTGCACGGCGCCTTGCTTGACTCGGATTTGTTGGCACTGGTTTATCTGGAATTGTTAGGTGGGCGCCAGCACGGGTTGATCCTTGATCCCAATGCGCAGGCGCAGTCTGATAAAGACCAGGCTTTGCGGGCAGGGCAATCATCCAAACCGTTTCGGGCACCACGTCCTCATGTGGCAAAACCCGAAGAAATTGCCGCGCATCAGGCCTATATTTCTGAAAAAATTACAGATGCGCTTTGGTTAAAAGAATAAACATCACTCGGGGTGGCGTTGATGGGGCAGAAAAAAGGACCGTTGTTCTGTCTGACAAAATGGATGTGTTGTGGTCTTGTTCTTGGTGCATTTGGGATCGGCGACAGGGCCAGGGCCGGAACACCGACGGTATCAGCCACCACACCTTATATATTGCATCAAAGTTACCCGAAAAATGGTGAAGAAGGCCGACCCGAACAGCTGTTTTTTGACGCGTTGACGCGGTTACTTTTTAAAAAGGCCGGATTACGGTTTACAGAGCAGGTTCAACAACCCTGGAAACGTGCCTATCAGGAAACCCTGTATGGTCCCCGGCATGTTCTTTATCCCACCACCCGAACGGCGGCCCGTGAAGATCAGTTAAAATGGGTTGGCCCCATTAGCCGGACGGTGTGGAATTTATATGGCATAAAAAATGCCGGTTGGGCAGGTCGGAAACTGGGCGATATTTTTGCATCTGCCCGTATCGGTGTGGCGATGGGATCGGCCCGCGAGGATTATCTCAAATTACGCGGTGCAAAAAATATCGTTGCTGTTCAACACGATGATCAGCTTTTGGCGATGTTGCTAAGTGACCGGTTAGATGTTGTCGCAATGGGGGCTGCACCATTAGGCGCAGCTGTCAGCAATAATGATGTCAGAGACGGTGTGAAAGATGTTGGCCGCCTTGCCAGTTACCGGGTGTGTTATCTTTATTTTGCCCTGAGCAAGGATAGCCCGCAAAGCGATGTGGCAAAATTGCAAACCAGCCTGGAAGAGCTGTATCGAGACGGGCAGTTTTTAGAGTTGCGCCGTGATTTTAGCCTGAATGCCGACCCGGAGAGCGATTTTATTTCGTCATTGCATGACCCGGCAAACCATAATGTTGGCTGTGTCGATATGAATTGATGGATAATCCCAAAACAGGATTATTTGCTGATATCTATATACAGATAACTCTTGAAAATTGATCCCATCGCCTTGCTCTGCCGTCAAGGGGATGGGTGAAACCAATCAATATCGTGCGGCGATTGTTTGGGATCGTTAAAGATATCGGTCCCCTCAATCATCAAATACTGGACCATGGTTTTTAAAATTGGTAATACCAGTTAGATATTTTTGGCAAAAGAGCAGACATATCCCGCAAATCCATGTCTGCCAGCGCCTATCAGAGAGGGAACCAGGATGTCTTTCGCGCCGTCGTCCACGTCCAAACCACGGGTTGGTCTGTTTGTGACCTGTCTGGTTGATATGTTTCGCCCAACGGTCGGTTTTTCGGCGGTCAAGCTGCTTGAGGAAGCTGGTTGTGTTGTAGATGTGCCGATGGAACAGGTTTGTTGTGGCCAGCCTGCTTTTAATGCCGGTGATCTGGCATCGGCGCGCAAGGTGGCAAAGCCCCTGATCGCGATGTTTGCCGACCATGATTATGTGGTTGCACCGAGTGGTTCATGTGCGGGTATGATGATCAGGCATTTTCCCGAACTGTTTGCCAATGACCCTGAACTGGGCGAACCGGTAAAGGCGCTGGCGGAAAAAACCTGGGAACTGGTATCGTTTTTGACCGATGTTATGAAACTCGAAGGGGTTGCCGCCGCCTTTGATGGCAGCATCACTTATCATGACAGCTGTTCGGGCCTGCGCGAATTAAAGGTTAAGGACCAGCCGCGTAAATTGCTGCGTTCCGTCAAGGGACTGTCGATTAATGAATTGCAGGAAGCCGAAACCTGTTGTGGTTTTGGTGGTACTTTTTGCGTCAAATATCCTGAAATTTCGGGGAAAATGGTGGGCGACAAAACCACCGATATTAAAAACAGCGGTGCCGATATGCTGCTGGCCGGGGATATGGGCTGTTTGATGAATATGGCTGGCAAGCTGCGCCGTGAAGGGTCGGATATCGAAGTTCGCCATGTGGCCGAGGTTTTGGCCGATATGACAATGGCGGCCCCGGGCATTGCCGGATCGGAAAAGGGGTAAGTCATGGAACATTCGACATCGCCCAATTTCAAACAAAACGCCCATGATGCCTTAAACGATGCCAGTTTGCAGCGCGCCCTTGGCCGTTTGAAAACCGGATTTAAGGATAAACGTACCGCTGCCATTGCCCAAATGCCGGAGTTTGAGCAATTACGTGATGCAGCGCGCGATATTAAAAACCATACCCTGGCCAATCTCGACCATTATTTAACGGCGTTTGAAGCCAATGTTATTGCCAATGGCGGCCATGTGCATTGGTGTGCCGATGCCGAGGAAGCCCGGCAAACGGTTTTGAAAATTTGCCAGGATAAGGATGCCAAATCGGTTCTTAAGGGCAAGTCGATGATTTCCGAGGAAATCGGCCTGAATGCCTTTTTGGAAAAGCAGGATTTGAAGGTCGTTGAAACCGATCTTGGTGAATATATCATTCAGCTGCGCCATGAACCGCCCAGCCATATTATTGCCCCGGCCATTCACGTTCATAAAGAACAGGTCGCCGAGAGCTTTCGCCAGACCCATAAAGGGCGTGATATTAACCGCCCGCTTGATGAACCGCGCGAATTGCTTGATGAAGCCCGCGAAGTCATGCGCGAGCATTTTTTTGCCGCCGCTATTGGCATAACCGGGGCCAATTTTCTGATCGCGGAAACCGGCACCTCGGTGATTGTCACTAATGAGGGAAATGGCGATTTAACCCAGACCCTTTCGAAGGTGCATATCGCGATTGCCAGCCTGGAAAAGGTGGTGCCAACCCTTGAAGATGCCTCGACGATTTTGCGGGTTCTCGCACGGTCGGCCACCGGGCAGGAAATGTCATCTTATACCACATTTTCAACCGGTCCCCGCCGGAGTGAAGACCTTGACGGGCCGGAAGAATATCATGTGATTTTGCTTGATAATGGCCGGTCCAACATGTTGGGCACTGAATTTCAGGACATGTTGCGCTGTATTCGCTGTGCCGCTTGTATGAACCATTGCCCGGTTTACGGGGCGGTGGGCGGCCATGCCTATGGCTGGGTGTATCCGGGGCCGATGGGGTCGGTTTTAACACCGTCGCTGATCGGGGTGGATGAAGCCGGGCATTTGCCCAATGCATCGACCTTTTGTGGCAAATGCGAAGAAGTGTGCCCGATGCACATTCCTTTGCCGAAAATGATGCGCCATTGGCGCGAACGCGAATTTGAAAAACATCTGGGTCCGCAATCGATGCGGTTCGGGATTCAGGCCTGGGCTTGGATGGCCAGCCGACCAAAACTGTATCAGTTTGCCACCGGTTTTGCCGCCAGGGTTCTAAAATCAATCGGCGGGCGCAAGCGCGCCATTCGTAAATTGCCGCTGGCCCGTGGCTGGACTGATATTCGCGATTTGCCCGCCCCGCAGGGTAAAACATTCAAACAGCTTTGGGCGGAACAGCAAGCCGCGAAAAAAGCCTGATCCCGGAGCGTTAAAATGACCCAGTCATCCTCATCGTCATCCTCGTCGCGAAGTGTAATTTTGGGGCGTATTCGTAAAAATCTGGGCCGGGATTCCGGCCCGCAGGATGCCCCGGCCGAAATTGTTGCCCGGCTTGGCAATCCGCCGCGCAATGTTATTCCCGCCCGGGCACAAATCCCCCATGACCAGCAGGTAAACCTGTTTGTCAAAATGGCCGAAGACGTGAATGCCAGTGTTCGCCGGATTGACAATAACGATGCCATTGTTGGCGAAGTATCGCGCTATCTTGCCGAGCATAATCAGCCTGCGGTGGTGCGCCTGGCATCGGATTCGTTTATTGCCGGGCTGGATTGGAATAAAACAACGCTGGAAATATCAACGGGCATTGCCAGGCCGCAGGATCTGGTCAGTGTGACGCCGGCATTTGCCGGTGTGGCCGAAACCGGCAGCTTGATGCTGCGATCTGGCCCGGATCAGCCCTATACGCTTAATATGCTGCCTGACACCCATATTGTGGTTATCCGTGCCAGCCAGATTGTTGGCACCTATGAAGACGTGTGGGGGTTGCAACGGCAAAGCCAGGGCCGGGGCACCATGCCCCGCACGTTTTTGTGGGTGACCGGCCCCTCGCGGACGGGCGATATTGAACAGACCTTGCAGCTGGGGGCGCATGGCCCGCGGCGTTTGCACATTATTCTGGTTGATGATGCCAGGAATGTTACGGCGGAAAAGGCGGCTGACAAGCCGGTTTAACGGATCTTTGCCTGTTCGTGTCTGATGCCGGTATTTATCCAGGCCGGTGCCAGATTTTAAGGCCCGGGGGCCTTGCGCCTCCGGTTTTTTATTGGATGTGGGCTGTTTTGATCGGATTTTTGGTAAATTTCGCATGATTTACCTGTTTCCCGGCGGTGCATTTTTAAATCAATGCGGCTATATGTTAGCCAATGACAGATCGAAAAAACCACCGAAAGCGCCGCGCTGTGACAGACTCGGAGAAAGCCCTTTGGCAGGCTTTCACGCAGGATGTCGTGCCTTTGCGCGCGCGTCGTAAAGGTTGGCGTGATGAAGATGCCCGGGCGTTTGAGGATGGGCTTGGCAGAGATGACCCCATATCGGGGGGTGAAACGGCCTTGCCGCCAACGGCATCGCTGGGCGATGAAATTGCCCGCTCCGAGGCGACCCGTCTGGCGCGTAATTTGCCATCTGCCCGCGATGCCGACCGTAAACCCGGTGCCAAGGCCAAGGGTCTGGAAGAATTACAAACCGGCAAAACCGCCGGGATTGATAAATCGACCGCCGATAAATTTAAAAAAGGCCGCATGGCGATTGAAGGCCGGATCGATTTGCATGGCATGACCCAGGAAGTGGCCCACCACGCCCTGAATTCTTTTATTGAGATGGCGTGGCGCAGTGACAAGCGCTGCGTTCTGGTCATTACTGGCAAAGGCAGCCGCGCAGATGAATATGGCCGCACCGGCCTTTTGCGGCAGCGTTTGCCACAATGGTTAAGTGCACCGCGTTTGCGCCCGCATATATTGGCGGTAAGCCAGGCGCAGATCGGGCATGGCGGGGCAGGTGCCTTTTATGTTTTGTTGAAACGGAGACGCGTGTGACACCTTTTGGCAATCGTATTCGCGAATTGCGAACGCGCCAGAATGTAACTCTGACCGAAATGGCAAATGCCCTGCAATTGTCGCCTGCCTATCTTTCGGCATTGGAGCATGGGCACCGGGGGCGGCCAAGCCCCGGTCTTGTGCAGCAGATTTGCGGTTATTTTAACCTGGCATGGGACGAGGTGGACGAAATCAAACGCCTTGCCCAGCTTTCTCATCCAAAAGTTACTGTTGATACCGCAGGGCTTGATCCGGAAGCCACCGAATTGGCCAATCTGTTGGCCGAACGCATTGCCGGGTTAAGTGATGATCAACTTACTCGTATGCTCAATATCATTCGCGAATATCCAGAATAATCGCGTTCTGGCAATGTTAAATCGTAATCGGGTCTAAACACAAAAATAGGTTCATGCCTGCTTGATTGATAATTTTGCATCATAATATCTATTTCACACCGCTTTATGGTGTTAGATCAAATACATAGAATTTTAATAATTATATAAAGGCTATCGGAACCGGCTTGCCTTGCCGGGCGGCAGCGATTTTCGCTGTCTGATTTATAATCAATATTACTTTCGTTCTGGGGAAATAAGATGTTTAGCGACATTCGTATCGGATCGAAACTTGCCATTTCACTGGTGCCGCCAGTAATCGCCCTGTTGGTATTGTCGTTGTTTGTGATTGGTGCGCGTTACCAGGAAATGAACGAACTGAGTAAAATTCGCGGGCTGGCTTCGTTGGCTGGTGAAATCGGAGAGACGGTTCATGAATTGCAAAAAGAACGCGGTGCGTCGGCTGGTTTTATCGGCTCGCGTGGGCAAGAATTCGGCCTCCAGCTCAAAGAGCAGCGTAATCTTTCGGATCAGAAAATCGACGCCTTGCATGATGCCCTTTCTGATTTCGACATGGACCGTTACGATTCTGAATTTAGATCAAAAATTACGGCCTTTTCCCGGCTGATAGATCAGATTCCCAAAACACGAAGTGCAGTTGATGGTCTTGATCTTCAGGTGCCTGATGCCGTTCGCTTTTACTCCGGGATCATCACGAGCATGCTGGCAACTGTCAATGCTGCCGGACAGCTTAGCAATGACCCTGAAATTCTGCGTTTTATTGCTGCCTATAATAATTTCATGCAGGCTAAGGAACGTGCGGGGCTGGAACGTGCAACCGGTGCGGTCGGCTTTGGCATGGGGAAATTCGAATCGACCTTGTATCGTCACTTTGTTGAATTGATCACTTTACAAAATGGTTATCTGTCGGTGTTCAAGGAATTCGCCAATCCCGAACTGAGCAGTTTTTATAATAAGATGATGGATGATCCGGCGGTTGCAAAGGTAGCCGATTTGCGTGCTGTTGCCCTGGATTATCCGGTGACAGGTACGACAAATGGCATTTCCGGCTCCGACTGGTTTGCCACTATTACTCGGAAGATTAATCTTTACAAGACAGTGGAAGATCATATTGCGAGCCAGCTCGTGCTACGTGCGGATGATAAGCTTGCCATCGCGCAAACCTTTTTTTATGCGACACTGGCTGGTCTTTTTCTGGTCGTCGCGCTTGCCTGCGGGTTGGTATTTGCTGTGGGGCGCAGCGTTACAATTCCAATCCGGGATATGATAGAATGCATGACGGCTCTTACTGCCGGTAACCTTAGCCAGAAAGTTACCGGCCAGGATCGGGGCGATGAAGTTGGCGATATGGCGCGTTCGGTCGAATTCTTTCGCGTAAATCTTGAAGAAAACCGCGACATGGTTCGTCAACGTGAAGCTGAACAGGCCGCGCGACACGCTCATGCCGCACGAATTGAAAGCCTGACCGGTGCTTTCCACACCAACGTTGATAGCCTGCTTGGTGCGGTTGGGCAGGCAAGTAATGATTTGCGCGCTACATCAATCGAAATGAACAACGCCGTTTCTCAAACTCGTGACCGGGCTGTTATGGTTGCCAGCAACGCTGAAGAAGCCTCAAGCAACGTTTCGGCGGTCTCCGCTGCGACCGAGGAACTTGCGAATTCGATCCTTGAAATCTCTCGCCAGATTGAAGCTGCTTCCAGCGCGACGTCCGAGGCAGCCAAGGATGCGCGTGATGCCGATGGCATTGCCAATACGCTCAGGGAAGCGGCTAATAGAATTGGCGAAGTCATCGGCCTAATCGGAGACATTGCCAATCAGACCAATTTGCTGGCGCTGAATGCAACGATTGAGGCTGCTCGTGCGGGCGAGGCCGGCAAGGGTTTTGCGGTGGTTGCTGGCGAGGTTAAAAATCTTGCTAGTCAGACGTCAAAGGCTACTGGCGAAATCACTGGTCATATCAGCAGTTTGCAAGCTGCAACCGAAGACGCTATCAGCGCTTTTCACCGTATCGGATCACGGATTGAAGAACTTGATACCACCTCCGCTTCGCTGTCGGCTGCGGTCAATGAACAACAGGCTGCCACATCTGAAATTGCTTGCAATGTTGAACGCGCTGCGAGCGGCACGGGTGAGGTCTCGCGCAATATCGCCGATGTCAGTGCCGTAACCGAACAGGCTGATCTTGCGGTAAAGAACCTTATGCGGGCATGTGAAAGTGTGACAGGTGTCTCGACTGATCTGCGCACCGAGATTGAGGGATTTCTTAAATCTGTAGCTGACGACAAGGTTGTTTGATCCTTTCGCAATCGACCGCAAATCTGATATTGGGACAGGGCAACGGGTCCTGTCCCAAGGTGACAGTTGATAGTCCTGGTCGTGAACCCGTAGCGACCGAACTTGCCAATCTGCGGGTCGAACGCATTGCGGGATTAAATCAGGATCAAGTGACGCGTATTTTGCGAATTATGCAGGAACGTGGTTGAAAAAGTCTGTCAATGTGACCTCAATCACATTGACAACGGGTGTTTTGCTCAAACCGGTTTGACTAATCGTTGAATCGGCGTTATCAGTTTCTCGTGTTTCAGTATTCTTGCACGAAACATTCCTACCTTACGCAATCAGCGGTTTATTTTCGGTCTCTCAACGGCGTATTTTTTAATACGTCACAGGGAACTGCACTCAAAAATCGCCCCTCCTGACCCATTCGCCCTTATCCCCGGCAATCACAGATCATCATACGCACATATGCATCTCCAGGACCTGAAACTTAAATCTCCGACCGAGCTTCTTGCCCTCTCGGAAGAGCTCGAAATCGAAAATGCCAGCACCTTGCGTAAGCAGGAGCTGATGTTTGCCATTCTCAAGCAGCTTGCAGAAAACGACCATGCCATTTATGGCGAGGGCGTTCTGGAAGTATTGCCTGATGGTTTTGGCTTTTTGCGGAGCCCGGAAGCCAATTATCTGGCCGGACCGGATGATATTTATGTCTCACCAAGTCAGGTTCGCCGGTTTGGCCTGCGCACCGGTGACACTGTGGAAGGGCAGATCCGGTCCCCGAAAGAGGGCGAGCGTTATTTTGCCCTGCTGAAAGTCGACAAGGTCAATTTTGATGCGCCGGAAAAAGTCCGTCATCGCATCAATTTTGATAATCTGACCCCGCTTTACCCTGATCAGCCCCTGAAAATGGAGCGTAATGTCGATCAGGACGGCAATAACAGGGACATCACCAACCGGGTGATCGAACTTGTGTCGCCGTTGGGTAAAGGTCAGCGTGCCCTGATCGTGGCACCGCCGCGCACCGGTAAAACCGTGATGCTGCAAAATATTGCCCACGCGATCGAGGAAAACCATCCGGAAGCCTATCTGATCGTTCTTCTGATTGACGAACGCCCGGAAGAAGTGACCGACATGGACCGGTCGGTAAAAGGCGAAGTGATCAGCTCGACCTTTGACGAACCGGCACAGCGCCACGTTCAGGTGACCGAAATGGTCCTGGAAAAGGCCAAGCGCCTGGTTGAACACAAGCATGATGTGGTGATCCTGCTCGATTCGATTACCCGTCTGGCGCGTGCATACAACACCGTTGTGCCTAGCTCAGGCAAGGTTTTGACCGGTGGTGTTGATGCAAATGCCTTGCAGCGGCCAAAACGGTTCTTTGGTGCGGCGCGTAATATCGAAGAAGGTGGATCGCTGACGATTATTGCAACCGCCCTGATCGATACCGGCTCGCGCATGGATGAAGTCATCTTTGAAGAGTTTAAAGGTACGGGGAACTCCGAACTTATTCTCGATCGCAAACTGGCGGATAAACGTATCTTCCCGGCGATTGATATCCTTAAATCGGGTACCCGTAAGGAAGAATTGCTGGTTGGCAAAAGCGAATTGTCCAAAATGTGGGTTCTGCGCCGTATCCTCAACCCGATGGGTCCGCAGGACGCGATGGAATTCCTGCTTGGTAAACTTAAATCGACCAAGAATAACGACGATTTCTTCGATTCAATGAACGGGTAAACCGGTGGGGCTGGAATATCCGGCCTGTTGATCAGAATGAATTAAAACGGGGTCTGGTTTGGGCCCCGTTTTTTTATGTCTGGATTTTGGCAAATTGTTTCACGGGAAACATTTTGCGATGTGATCCGCCAGGTTACAATGTCAAAGGTCATGGTTTAAGGGCAGGGTGAGGGGGATTATGAGTGGTATTGCGTTGCGCACGCAGATCGGCACTTGCAGCATTTTAAAAGTCGTGGGACGTTAATAGCTATGTATTCACAATGACCGTCAGGACGATGCAGCTTCTTTTAAAATCTGTTGACTTTGCCGCCCGTGCTCATCGCGATCAGCGACGCAAGGGGCCGGCCCGGGAACCCTATATCAACCATCCGATTGAAGTGTCGCGTTTGATCGTTGAATGCGAGCCAGCTACCGCCGAAGATGTGCTGTGCGCTGCCATATTGCATGATGTGATCGAGGATTGCGGTGCGACCCACGGTGAAATTGCCGCTTGTTTTAACGAAAATATTGCAAATATCGTTCTGGAAGTCAGCGACGATAAAGCCCTGCCGCGTGATGAGCGCAAGGCCATGCAAATTCAAACGGCACCGAAACTTAGCAACGATGCCAAGCTGGTCCGTTTGGCCGATAAAATTGCTAATGTGGGTGCGATGTTGACCGATACGCCGATTGGTTGGGATCGGTCACAGATTTTGCAATATACCGATTGGGCTGAAAATGTTGTTGCCCCGTGTCGCAGTGTCAGTCAGGGGTTAAGCGACCGCTTTGATGCGATCATCCGCGATGTGCGGGCATGGCATGCGGGCGAGGCCGAAAGAACTGGTTCTTAAGGTGGTGAAAGGGAACGGGCTTGGTAAAAGCCCGTTTACGCGCTGAAGATGGCGGTTGTGGCGGTTACAGTTTCTGACTAATGCAATTTGGCATTAGATGTCTATATATGATCAAATTTAGCCAAAACTGATTGAAACCGACGTGCTATATTGCTTTTTAAGCCAAAACAGGCTGCTTCAAAATTAGCCGCATCAAAGGTCAAAGGCGGTTTGTTTGCTGGTTTTTGATGCGGGATAAAGATCAACCCCTTCAAGTTTAAGCAACATTTCCTTGGTTTCCAGCCCGCCATCGCCGGAATATCCACCCGGTTTCCCCCCGGCTGCCAGCACACGATGGCAGGGGATCAGAATGGGGATGGGGTTTTTGCCACAGGCCATGCCGACGGCGCGAAATCCCTTTGGTGATCCGGCAGCACGGGCCAGATCCTGATAGGTGGCCGTTTGGCCCAGCGGAATGTCGCACATCGCCGCCCAAACGGCGGCTTGAAAAGCGGTGCCACCCGGGGCCAGGGGCAAGTCAAAACGCAGCAGTTTTTTGGCAAAATAGGCGTTGATCTGCGATTTTGCCTCGTCGAGCACCGGGCTGGTTTCCGTCTCTTCGACAAAACCCCAGTCCAGCGACACAATCTGATCGTCAAATTCAAAGACGGTCAGTGCACCGACCGGGCTATTGATGGAAATCTGGGGCATTGTTGTGGCTCCTGTCGGTTGAAAATCAGGGCATTCAAGTCACTGTGATCCCGTTTATATGCCGTTTTTAAGATCAGCCTTGCAAGCGATTTGCGATGGTTATGCCCAATTACGACCACTGGTATGATCTGGCCTTTTGCAGCTCAAAAATTTTCTGTGGCAGTTGCAGAAAATTACCGGATTTAAGAAAATCCGGTAATCTGTAATCGTAAAAAAACCAATTTATTTGCTTTGGTCTTTGCCTTTGGCGATATCATTTAGATGATTTACCAATGCATCTATATCGGTAATCGGGGCAGAGCAAACCGACCCCTGGCAGATATAGGCGGTTGCTTGGTTATCAATTCGGGTTTTACCAAAGGCAGGATGGCTTTGGGGCAGGTTGTTATCTTCACCCAGAAGGGTTAATGCCCGGTTTGGCAGATAGGTGGCAAAGACGGCCCGGCGCATTTCATATAAATCGGCACTGCCAATGGGGGCCAAAATAACGATCTGGACCGGGTTTTGCAGCATTTCTGCGCCAAGCAGCAGCCCTGGCATCGAGGGGAACTGGTCGCGCAGGCGGCCGCCAAAGCAGGCCAGGGTGGTTTCAGCCCGGGTCTGATAGCGGGTATCACCGGTTAGCGCATAAAGCCGCGCCAGATTTTGCACCATAATGCCATTGCCCGAAGGAACCGCACCATCCGTAACCGGTTTGCCGCGCACAACCAGATCATTGCTGTTGGCCGCAGACTGGAAATAGCCCCCTTGTCTTTTGTCGGCAAACTGGTTTTCGACCTGTTCGCTCCAGCTGATGGCATCGTGCAGACAGGATGCGGAACCTGAAATTTCATAAAGACGCAAGGCCGCGCGGATCATATGGGCATAGTCTTCGAGCATTCCGGCATGTTGCGCCCGGCCAGCCCGATAGCTGTGTAATAATCCGTCCTGATTGCCAAGGGTTTGCTTGATAAAATTATAGGCCAGTTTGGCATAATCCAGCCATTCGGCGCGCCGAAATGTCATTGCCGCTTCGCACAGGGCGGCAATCGTCATTGCGTTCCAGTCCGTCAGGACCTTGTCATCCCACCCCGGACGAATGCGTTTGGCGCGGCTTGCCAGCAGGGTTTGGCGCATTTTGGCAAGGGCCGTTTCGGTTTCGTCATCGGCCAGCGTTAATCCCGATGCCGTGCGGTTGAGGATGGTGTGTCCTTCCCAGTTGCCTGCGTCGCTGACATCGTAATAGCGATTAAACAGGGACGCTTCCTGTGCGCCGAGCAGATTTTCGATTTCGGATGCGTCCCAGACATAAAACTTGCCTTCTTCGCCTTCGCTATCGGCATCAAGGCTGGCGGCAAAGGCCCCGCCCGAAACCCGCATTTCGCGCAGAATCCAGCTTATCGTTTCCTCGATCCGGCGCGCATAAAGCGGATTGGCCGTAATACGCCAGGCATCGCACAGCATTTCGATCAGCAGGGCGTTGTCATACAGCATCTTTTCAAAATGCGGCACCAGCCATTGGTCATCGACGCTATAGCGGGCATAACCGCCGCCCAGATGGTCGTAAATGCCCCCTTGCGACATGCGATCCAGCGTCAGGGTGACGGCATTTTGCAGGTTTTCGTCGCCGGTGCGCGAAGCGATACGCCATAAAAACGCCAGCAGGGTCGGTTGGGGAAATTTGGGTGCGCCTTTGGTGCCACCATTTTCCAGATCCATCAGCTGCAGGCTGCTTTTGCCAAATTCATCGATGGTTTCAAGCAGCGGAACGTCGCCGCTGCGTGTGTTGTTCAGGCGTAAAAGGGCGGTATTGATCTGCTTGACGTTATGGGTGACGTTGTCAGGCTCGCTGGTATAGATATTGGCGACGGATTTTAAAACATTGTCAAATCCCGGGCGCCCATATTTGGCCTGCTTGGGAAAATAGGTTCCCCCCCAAAAGGGGTCGCCTTTGGGGGTCAGGAACATGGTGAGCGGCCATCCGCCCTGTTGTCCCAGCAATGTCAGTGCATTTTGATACAGGGCATCAAGGTCTGGCCGTTCTTCACGGTCAAGTTTGATATTGATGAACAGGTCGTTCATCAGCGCGGCGATGTCGGGGTTCTCAAAGCTTTCGTGGGCCATGACATGGCACCAGTGGCAGGCGGCATAGCCAACCGATAGCAGGATCGGCTTATTGGCGGCCTGTGCGGCGGCAAGGACCTGTTCGGACCAGGGTTGCCAATGAACCGGATTTGTCTGGTGTTGCAAAAGATAGGGGCTGGTTTCCTGCCCCAGATTGTTGCGTCCAATATCCATAATCACGCGCTGTCCCAAGCTGTTCAGATTGCGTTTAGCGGTCCTTCCCGTTGTATCGGCGATATGGCGATGTCGCACCGGAAAGGTTAAATTCGCAAATTCTTATTTTCATAAAATAGGGACAAAACTATTGAAAAGAAAGGAAAATGCTTTGTGCAATTGCCATATATGACAAATGCGACGAAGATGAGCGATGTTGAAACCTGCAAAATGCAGAAACAACGCGGCTTTCACGATTTATACAGCAGCAGTGTCATAGAATAAAAACGATCAGTCAGGAGGTTTGGATATGAAAATTTCAGTTGATATCGATTGCAGTCCGGAAGAGTTGCGCACATTTTTTGGGCTGCCGGATGTTCAACCTATGCAGCAGGCTCTGATGAAAGAAATTGAAGACCGGATGCGGGCCAACCTGCAGGCGATGGACCCGGAAACCATGTTAAAAACCTGGCTGCCGCAGGGCATGCAAAACTGGGAACAGATGCAAAAGGCATTCTGGAACCAGTTTAACAATGGCGGCCCCGTGAAAAAGGATTGATCGAGCTTGAGCGACACAGAACATTTTTATCAGTCTCATATTTTTGTTTGCCAAAATGAACGCCCGGAGGGACATCCGCGCGGATGTTGCCAGGCCGCCGGGGCAACCCGGTTGCGCAATTATATGAAGGTGCGGGTCAAGGAACTGGGTCTGCCCGAAACCAGGGTGAATACCGCAGGCTGCCTGGACCGCTGCGAACTGGGACCGGTGATGGTCATTTATCCGCAGGGAACCTGGTACCGGTATGAAAATCAGGATGATATTGAAGAAATTCTTCAGACCCATCTGATAGAAGGCCGGGTGGTTGACCGGTTGCAATTGCAACCTGATCAGTAAGATTTACCAAGGCCGCCCGTCAGGCGGCCATTTTTACACTGCCAATATACGGAATATGGTTTTGCACGGTCCCACTCATACGATTGATACGATATTTGCCTTGTCCAGCGGTGCAGGGCGGGCAGGCGTTGCGGTTATTCGCCTGTCTGGTCCACAGGCGTTGCCGGTCTTATGTGCGCTTCTGGGCCGTAAAACGCCGCCTAAACCGCGTGTGGCGGTTTATGCGCCCATTGTCGATCCGCAAAGTGGCGAACGGCTGGATGATGCCATTGCCTTGTGTTTTGTCGGCCCGGCCAGCTTTACCGGCGAAGATGTGGTTGAACTGCATGTGCATGGCGGACGGGCCGTGATTGAGGGGGTGCTGGAATGCCTTGGCCGTCAACCGGGTTTGCGATTGGCAGAGCCGGGAGAATATAGCCGCCGTGCCTTTCAGAACGGTAAAATGGACCTGACCGAAGCCGAGGGCATTGCCGATTTGATTGATGCCGAAACCGCCGCCCAGCGCCGACAGGCCGTGCGGCAAATGGCCGGGGAACTGGGCCAGCTTTATGAAGACTGGCGCTTGCGCCTGATGCGCGCCCTTGCCCATATCGAGGCCGATATTGATTTTCCCGACGAAGATCTGCCCGAGGGCATTGTTGCGGTTTTGCGCGGCGATCTGGACCGGATCGGCGGTGAAATTGCTTCGCATCTGGCCGATAACCGCCGTGGGGAGCGGCTGCGTGAAGGGTTCCAGATTGTTATTCTTGGCGCACCCAATGCCGGAAAATCCAGTTTGTTAAACCGTTTGGCCCGGCGCGATGCGGCGATTGTTTCTGACATAGCTGGTACCACCCGCGATGCGATTGAAATCCATCTCGATCTGGGAGGCTTCCCGGTGACAATGGTGGATACGGCAGGCCTGCGCGAAACCGGTGACGCGATTGAAACCGAAGGTGTGCGCCGGGCGACCCAGCGGGCGGAAAATGCCGACCTCCGGCTGGTGGTTATTGACCGTGGCGATTGGCCTAATATAGATGCCGAGGCCGCACGGTTGCTTGATCGCAACACGGTTATTCTGATCAACAAGGCGGATCAGGATGCGGACGTTATCATCGCCGCCCCGTCACAGGATCAGCCCGCCGGACATGTATGGTCGGGTGTGGACGCTGCGGGGGCGGCGCTGGAGCTACCGGTTTTGGCGATATCGGCTATGACCGGGGCGGGGATGGAAAGCCTCTTGCAACTGCTGGAAAGTCGCGTAAAAGAGGGGCTCGATTTTGCCGGGCCTGTCCCGCTGACGCGGATGCGTCATCGTCGCGCCCTTGAACAGGCGTTGTCCCATCTTCAACGAGGTTTGGGGACCGATATTGCCGAACTGGCTGCCGAGGATATTCGCCTGGCAGTGCGGGAAATCGGAAAGATTACCGGACGTGTAGATGTTGAAGATTTGCTCGATATCATCTTTGGTGATTTCTGCATTGGCAAATAATTATCTGGCAATAGGTTTAATCGATTATGTTTCACGTGAAACAGTATCGATTCCAATGCCAGAAAAATACTTGATTAAGTTGACCGTAAAAGCAATCCGGAAAATTCGTTCTATGGATTGCATCGCTGGAAACCGCCCGTTGCGGGCATGAGGAACTGATGTCGCAGAACCGTTTTGATGTGATTGTGGTCGGTGGCGGCCACGCCGGATGCGAGGCCGCCGCGGCGGCGGCGCGCATGGGGGCTAAAACGGCCCTGGTCACGCATCGTGCCGATCGTATTGGCGAAATGTCCTGTAACCCGGCAATTGGCGGGTTGGGCAAGGGTCATATGGTGCGCGAAGTGGATGCCCTTGATGGCGTGATGGGCCGTGCGATTGACCGTGCCGGTATTCAGTTTCGGATGCTTAACCGCTCCAAGGGGCCTGCTGTACGCGGCCCGCGCGCACAGGCCGACCGCAAGCTGTATCGCAATGCTGTACAGGATATTCTGGCCGGGCAGGAAAACCTGATGGTTATTGAGGCCGCAGTTGAAGATTTGGTTATTGATGAACATAACCGGGTCGGCGGCGTTATTACCGGCGAAGGGACACCTTATCTGGCCGGGGCGGTTGTGTTGACGACGGGGACGTTTTTACGCGGTATAATTCATATTGGCGAAGAAACCATGGCGGCGGGCCGTATGGGCGATGCCCCGTCTATGGGCCTGTCCGATACGCTTGCCAAATACGAATTTGCCTTGGGCCGCCTTAAAACCGGGACACCGGCCCGGCTGGATGGCCGGACGATTGACTGGAAACGGCTGATTGAACAGCCTGGCGATAACCCGCCAGAGCCGTTTTCGTTCTTAAATGACACGATCACGGTGCCGCAAATTTCGTGTTATATGACGCACACCACCGAAGAAACCCATAAGATCATTCGCGATAATCTTCATCGTGCGCCGATGTATAGCGGCCAGATCAGCAGCAGCGGTCCGCGATATTGCCCGTCGATCGAGGATAAGGTGGTTCGATTTGCGGATAAATCCGAGCACCAGATTTTCCTTGAACCCGAAGGGTTGGACGACCCGACGGTGTATCCCAACGGGATTTCAACATCACTGCCAAAGGATGTTCAGCTGGCGTTGTTGGCCAGCATCCCCGGGCTGGAAAAGGTCGAAATTTTCCGTCCCGGCTATGCGGTCGAATATGATTTTGTCGACCCGCGCGAGCTGCGCCATACCCTTGAAACCAAGAAAGTTGCCGGGCTGTTTTTTGCCGGGCAGATCAATGGCACCACGGGCTATGAAGAGGCCGCAGGGCAGGGACTGATCGCCGGGGTTAATGCGGCCCTGGTGGCGGATGGCGGTGATCAGCAATTTGTTCTCGACCGGGCTGATGCCTATATTGGCGTGATGATTGACGATCTGGTGACCCAGGGCACGCGCGAACCTTACCGGATGTTTACCTCCCGCGCAGAATATCGTTTGATGTTACGGGCCGATAATGCCGACCAGCGTTTGACCGGGATGGGCATGGCGATTGGCTGCGTCGCATCGCCACGTCAACATGCGTGGACGGATAAGCGCGATGCCTTGGCAACTGCCAAGCAGCGGATTGGCGATTTGGCCGAAACCCCCAATCAATTGATCAAACACGGGATCAGGGTTAATCAGGACGGTGTGCGCCGCAGTGCCTTTGACCTGCTGGCCTACCCGGATATTTCCTATGATCAACTGGCTGACGTTTGGCCGGAGCTTCGCGATGTTGCCCCGGCGATCCGCGATCAGCTTGCCATTGACGCGCAGTATAAAGGTTATCTTGATCGCCAGGCCGCAGATGTCGCGGCGTTCCGTCGTGATGAAGAACTGCGCTTGCCGCGAAACCTGGATTATGCGCGGATCGGTGGGCTGTCGACCGAGATCAGGTTGAAGCTTCAGCAGATCATGCCGGAAACTATTGGTGCCGCGTCGCGCATTCCCGGTGTGACCCCGGCGGCGGTCACCGCTTTGCTGGGGCATATTCGGTCGCATCGGCATCAGGCGATTAATCAAAAATCTGCTTGATAACTTATAAAAAGGCTGGTTCAGGGTAGGGCGCAGCCATCGATGCCCGGAATAAGAGGCCATCTGGCAAATAGAAATTAAGCCACCCATGTTTCACGTGAAACATGGGTGGTTTTTTTATGGAAAAATTTGGAAATAAATGCGTTAAACCTGCGTTTGTTAAAAACAACGCTGGCGTGGCGACCCATCCGGATTTATAAGCAATTTATGCAAACAAATACTGAATCCGTCAAAAAGTGGTTTGAGACCGAACTTCATGTTTCACGTGAAACACTGTCTCACCTCGAGCATTATGCCGATCTGGTGGTGAAGTGGCAGCCAAGCATTAATATTGTGGGCGCCAGCACTGCCGAAGACGTTTGGGCACGTCATTTACAGGATTCGGCGCAAATTTGGCCGCATCTTGCCGATATTGCCCAAAAACCCGATGCGAAAATTATTGATTTTGGTTCCGGCGCCGGATTTCCGGGTGTGGTTTTGTCCATTTTGGGCGCAAGTCATGTAACCATGATGGAAAGCGTTACCAAAAAGACGGTCTTTTTGAGCGAAGCCTGTCGGGTTTGCGGTTGCCTGGGGAAAACGCGTGTTGCCCGGGAGCGAATCGAATCTGCAAAGCCGGAAAACGCCGATATTATTACTGCCCGGGCTTTTGCGCCTTTGCCAAAATTGCTGGAAATGGGGCAGCGCCATTTAAAACCGGGCGGAAAATATGTGCTGCTCAAAGGACGTGCCTTCGAAAGTGAACTGGCCGACGCGCGGGATGCCGGATGGCGTTTTTCTGTAACAACCTTTCCGGGGCTTGTTGATCCGGAAGGCGTGGTGATGATCCTTGAGGGAGTGGTGCGATGACAGATGTGATTGACTTGCCCGTAAATACCGGTGGAAAACGCCCCCGTATTATTGCCATTGCCAACCAGAAAGGCGGGGTGGGGAAAACCACCACCACCATCAATTTGGCAACGGCGTTGGCGGCTGTCGATCAGCGTGTTCTGATTGTCGACCTTGACCCGCAGGGCAATGCCAGCACTGGTTTGGGGTTGCGGCCATCGGAACGCGATATCAGTTCTTATGACGTGCTGATTAACGGCGCCAGTTTGATGGAAGCCCGGCGGCCAACTGCCATCCCGCGGCTGAATATTGTGCCATCCGGCATGGATTTGTCCGGGGCCGAGATTGAGCTGGTTGATTTTGAACGCCGGGAAATGCAGCTTAAAGAATCTTTGTCGCGTCTGCCGCAAGATGTTGATTATGTGCTGATCGATTGCCCGCCGTCTTTGGGGTTGTTAACGCTTAATGCCCTGGTGGCATCTGATGCTGTTTTGGTGCCGTTGCAATGCGAGTTTTTTGCGCTGGAAGGGATCAGCCATCTGGTGCGGACCATCAAGCGGGTTAAAAAGGCGTTTAATCCCAAGCTGGAAATTCAGGGCATCGTGTTGACGATGTATGACAAGCGCAATAATTTGTCGGCGCAGGTTGCCAAAGATGTCCGCGATTATTTTGGCGATGTGGTTTATCGAACCGTTATTCCCCGTAATGTGCGTGTTTCCGAAGCACCCAGTCACGGGGCACCGGTTCTTGTCTATGACATTAAATGCCCCGGTTCGAAGGCATATCTGAATTTGGCAAGTGAAGTCCTGAAACGCGAAGGAGTGAAGGCATGAGTGAGATAAAAAAACGCGGTTTGGGACGAGGCCTTTCTGCTTTGTTGGGCGAGGAAGACGAGGAAGTGGGGGCTGCGGTGAGTGGTGGCGATGCCGCGCCAAGCGAACCTGTGCATCCTGGCCCTGGCGGGACGACGCAACTGGTTGCGATTAGCGATTTAGCGCCGTCACCGTTTCAGCCGCGCAGCAATTTTGATGACGAGGCCATTGACGATCTGGCGGCATCTATCCGCCAGAAAGGGATTATCCAGCCGATTTTGGTGCGCGCATCTTCGACTGGCGCAACTGTTTATGAAATTATTGCCGGTGAACGGCGCTGGCGTGCAGCCCAACGGGCCCAGTTGCACGAAGTGCCGGTCTTGGTGCGGGAGTTTGATGATCGCGAAACGGCTGAAATTGCTCTGATCGAAAACCTGCAACGTCAGGATTTGTCCGCCCTGGAAGAGGCCGAGGGTTATAACCGCTTGATGGCGGAATTTTCACATACCCAGGAAGCCCTGGGGCAAGCGCTGGGTAAAAGCCGTAGCCACATTGCCAACAGCTTGCGGTTATTGTCGTTACCGTCGCCAATCAAACAAATGCTGTCGGACAAGGTGTTAAGTGCAGGGCATGCACGCGCGTTGCTCGGTGCTGATAACGCGGTTGAGCTGGCAACCCAGATTGTTAAAAAGGGCCTTAATGTTCGCCAGACCGAAAAGCTGGTTAAAACGGACGGCGGCAAGGCCTCGCGGCCCAAGCGGGAAAAAGGCGCATCCGGCCCGCAGAAAGATCCCGATACGGTTTCGCTGGAACGTGACCTGAGCAATATGCTGGGTCTTGCTGTCAGCATTGATTTTGACGGGGCGGGCGGCCGCCTGTCGGTTCGTTACGATACGCTTGAGCAGCTTGACGATATTCTTCAGCGCTTGACGCATGGTCGTGCGGAGAGTGTTTCTGCAAACGATGGCACTATCGTTTCAGGCGATTCCGATACGGGCGACAACGAATTCGACTCGATGTTTATGGATGATTCGGGTGATGTCGAAGAAACCGGTCAGGCCGAAGATGACATTACCAAAGAGCTCGAGTCGATTGCGGATACATCCGGGATCTCGCTTGATCTTAGCAAAGATGATGACGAGAGCGAAGATTACGCGGCAGTACCGGAGGCCGATGCCCCCATGTCTCGCGAGGAAGTGGACGAGGCCGTTTTTGCCGACGTAGTATCCGAGCGCAACAAGGCTGGTTCGTAACTGCAAAATAAAAATGCTGCACTGCAATAAAGCCGGTATTCCTCGGGGATCCGGCTTTATTTTATTCAGATCCGTAACGTGGCAGGCAGGTCATATCTGGATGTTTTGGCAACATGCGAAAGCAGGCTCGAAAAGCATTCGACATTCGATGTTTAGCGTCGCCCTTGTTTCTGCCGGGCGACAGTCACCTTGATCATGGCGCGGTGTGCCAGTGTTTCGGGAATGGCCAGGCCGCTTTTGCAATCTTTTTCGGCTTCAAGAAAAATTTGCAAGGCCCGCTGGATATGGGGCAGCGGCCAATAGGATAAATTGGCGCGAAACTGGTCTGCTGCCTTAAAAAATAACGGCGGGCGCAGGGCTTTCATGGCCTGTTCAACCGACGTGCCCTGGGTGATCTGGCCCTTGACCAGATGTAATTTCTGAAAATAACCGATCATCATGCGTAGGGCGCCAACAGGGTTTAGGCCTTCTTCGACCAAACGTGTCAGGGCCGTATCCAGATTGGCGACATTGCCGGCCGAAACGGCCTGAAGCACATCATCATAATGGCGGGCGGAACTGTCACCGATGCAGGCCATGGCATCGGCCAGCGACACCCGTTGTTGTTTTAAGGCATAGAGGGCGAGCTTTTGCAGTTCGTTCCGTGAAATCATTCTGTCGCTGCCGAGATTGGCAATCAGATAGCGCACGGCATCGCGTTCGATCTGAAGGTTATGCTCGTCCATAACCGATTTGATCAACCCTTCCAGATCCCGGCCCGAGTCGGCATAACAGGGCAGGGCCATGCCATTGTCGGCCTTTTCAACTGCCTGACGCAGCTTTGAGCGGGAAGGCAGGCCGCCAGCCTCACATACGATCAAGGCGTCGCCAGCGGGGTATTGCAGGAAGTCTGCGATGGTGGCGGCCTGGGCATCGCCAATATCGCGCAGTCGCACCACACGCCGTCCGCCGCCAAAGCTGATGGCAGCGGCTTCATCGCGCAACCGTCCACCGTCTTCTTTTAACTGTGCCGGGCCAAGTTCAACAACACGAAAGGGATCTTTGAGATCTTCGACAACGGTTTTCGCCAGCGTGGCACCGCGTTCGCGCACCAGCCCTTCATCCTCGCCATAGATCAGGATGACCTGTGCCTTGGCATCGGGGGAACGTAAAAACGAATCGACCTGGGCTGCTTTGAGTTTCATAGAATTTCAGGACTGAAATTAATCAGCATTGTTGACGCCAATCGCAACCTGGTTTGCGATTTGCCGTGCAAGATTGCGCGCAGCATCTTCGCGGGCGGCGGATTTTGCTTCAAGGCTGGCGAAATCGGATTGGACAATGTTGAAACTGGTGCGTGCACGCAAGGTACCGCTGCGCATTGTTTTGGTATCGGAAATCCGGATCAGTTTGTAATTGCCAGATAGAATGTAGTCAGAAATGGTTGCTTCGTTTTGTTTGGTGAAGCCCAGATCCGCGGTGCTTTCGTTTAGCTCTACGACCAGTTCATATTCTGCATTTGTCGGTGACCCTTTTGGGGTCAGGTTTTCCAGCAAAACATTTCGGGTCAATTGGCCGACTCGATTTTCAATCAGGTCAATTTTCACCTTGGACAAGGCATCAGATGTCGCTTCGCCTGCGTTATTTTGTCCATATAATGGATGAAATCCGCAAGCACCCAGGGATGGCACTGCCAGACAAAGAAATAGCGACATGATAGGGCGCAGCAACATCGTTTCAGGACTCCGGTTGGTCAGGCTGGTCGACTAATCCATAGCGATACAATAATTCATGCCCGATGTAAGGGCAAAACAAACACAACAGGTGCAGAAACTGCAATTGTGCCTGACAATGACGGTTGGCGGGCGTTTTTCTTATGTCCTGAAACAATGTACGCATTTCGGCTATGGCGATGTTATAGCGCGATTGGCGGATGTTCTGAACAATGCCCGCGCTGTTTGCGATAGCAGGATCGATTTTAACGCGTGCGCGCGTCGCACAGCTATCTTCGACCTCGCAGGAAAACTGCCATATCTGCCTTAACCAGCGCCAGTGGCTGACCAGATCCTCAAGTTCAAGTCGGCGCGGCCTGTGCAAAGGTACGTCTGAGAGGACAGACAGTGCCACAATATCGAGGCCGACCTCGTCTATCAAGGTTGGCAGGTCCGATATACCATCTTGTAAAATGATCGGGCCGACGCGATTTTTGTCGGGTTTAATCGTTTCAAAGGACCCGTTTTCAGTTTGGGTGTCACGGGGCAGGCCGAGAATTGTCGGCAGGTTATTTTGGATGCAGTGATCAAGATGTGTGCGAAAGCCCGGCGTTTTGCCGTCTTCTTTTAAACAGGCCGCCATCGCGACATTGTGACCCGATAAAAACAACCCCCATCGGCGTTTCAGCGAATGGGGATTGTATGTTGGCGAGCCATATCGGGTGTCGGCACCGGTTAAGCACATGGGCAATATTATTGGCTGTTGGTACTGTGTTATTGGCTGTTGGCACTGTCGATACGCAATTGGCGAGCCCGTGTCAGAATGGAATCTTCCATTTCGGTCACCGTTTTCGGATCAACGACAGCATCGGCCCATTCATTTCCACCCGCGCGGACTTGACGGAAAATGGAGACTTTGACCGCATCCGAGCGCAATGCGGTGCCAAGGATGTAGCCGGTAATTTTGAAACGTTCATTCGGGGTTTCAGCCGGGCTGTACCAGTCGGTAATAATGACACCGCCAAACGGATCGGCTGAATTAAGCGGCATGAAAGACAGCGTATCAAGGGTGGCGCGCCATAAATAGCTGTTTACGCCAATGCCTGTGCCCCCTTGCTGCTTTTTACTGTCGCTGCCAAAAATGTTCAGGCCTTCGTCACCAAAAACACTTCCCTGTTTTTTCATGTCAGCACGGGTTGCCGAACGGCCCAGAATGCGTTCGTTGCCAGGTGCTGAGCCGGGGTAATTGTCATAGTCTGATTGCGACGCACCGCTGCAGGCAGCAAGCGCTAAAACCAGGGTGGAAGCGGCAATCAATTTTAATTTGGAAACAGTCACTTTGTGCGGCCTTCTGATCAGTCAATGGCAATGCTGCGCGCACTATAAGCAGCATTTGGCGGGAGGGCAAAGGAAACAAGTGTGCTATTTTCGCCACGGTGCGCGAAAAATGTTACATTGTCGCCACAGTTTGGTTGACGGGATGGCAAAATGCTGGCTCCATAACGTCGAACCGGGCGACGGGATAATCGTCGTTCATACTTCAAATAACCGCTTAAGCGGGTTGAAGAAGACGTTGAGGGAAAAGATGAAAAAGATTCTTATCGCGACCAGCGCACTCGTCGCTGTTGCAGTTGCAGGCCAGGCACAGGCCTCTGAAAAAATTAAACTGTCGGTTGGCGGTTACATGGAACAGTGGGCAGGCATTGCCTCCCAGGACGACCAGTTCGCCAATATCAATGCTTTCCAGTCCGACACCGAAATTCACTTCAAGGGTTCAACCACCCTTGATAACGGTATCGAAATTGGTGCAGCGATCGAACTCGAAGGCGAAAGCTCTGACGACCAGATCGACGAACAGTACCTCTACATCAACGGTTCTTTCGGTCAGGTCAAACTGGGTCAGGAAGATGGTGCCGCTGCTGATATGGGCATCACCGCACCGGCAGTCGGTCCGGTTGGCGTCAATGATGGCGATCTGACCAACTGGGTTTCTTCCAACCTTGCTGACACCGTTTTTGATGGTGGCGACTACAAGCGCGTGACTTACTACACCCCGGTTCTGGGTGGTTTCCGCGCTGGCGTTTCCTACGCAGATTCGGATAACTCAGAGTCGAACGTAACTACTAAAAAAGGTGCCGCTGTGACGGGTGGTGATAAAACCACCACGGGTCACCCGGTTGTTTCGGCTGGTCTTGAATACAATGCCGATTTTGATGGCGTTTCGCTTGGCCTGTCGGCTGTTGGTGAACATTCCGGTGACGGCGAATGGTACAGCTTTGGTACCAATATTGGCTTCGGTAACTTCACCGTTGGTGGTTCTTACGGCCACAAAGACAAAGAATTTGGCGAAAACGAAAACGTGGTCTACGCAGCTACTGCAGATGATACTTCGGCTTTTGATCTGGGTATCGCATACGCAATGGATGCAGCCAAGGTCTCGCTGTCTTACGCTCATGGCAAAGCCACCACGGGTACCGATGGCGACGATGTTGACACCGTTGATCTCGGCCTTGCCTATGCCCTCGGCGCTGGCGTTGATTGGAAGACCTCGATCTTCTGGTTCGACAGCGACAGCAAAACTGTTGCCAAAAAGAACGACGGTTTTGGTGCCGTTACCGGTATCAAATTGTCCTTCTAATCTACAGATTAGTCGAACGAATTTGGAGGGGAGCGCTTTGCGCTCCCTTCTTTTTTTGTGCGCCCGGCATGGGCGCATTCTTGAAGGGGGGAAGTCCCTCCGTAAGCTGGTCACGGCGAGTGAAGTGAAGCGCAACTGCATGAGGGTGACCGAGTGTGGGGAGGAAGCGTGGATCGAAGCTGCGGGCCGATGGACAAGAACCGGATAAGAGGCGGTGCCGACCAGGGCGAGCGGGCAAAGAACCGCGAAGCTCTTGTGACCAAGGGGAAGCGTCGTAGATCCGGCGGTCGTGCAGTGAAGGAATGCGTTCTTACCTGGGGAGATCTCGCCTTATGCCTGAAAGGGCGACGGCGTTGAGCCGGAGCGAGAAGTCAGCAGAGGCCGTAGTAGTCGCAAGACGAAGGGCCGAACGAGGAGGCGTGCCCGCCCCTGTCGATGTGGGAGGCATTGCGTCAGATGCCCGCGTGAGCGAGGCGGTCCGGCGTAGGGCGGGGTGGAGCCTCGTCTGATCTGGGCAGCGACGAAGCCAACCGCCCGCGACAGACTTAGCCGGATACAGGGAAACCTCAACGCTTCGAACCGCCCGGTGCGGACCCGCATGGCGGGAGGTGTGGGAAGGCCCCGGTTAGCGTTGACCGGCCCCCTATCGCGATTAAAGTGGGCCGAATTTTGCCCTGTATACCCCCTAAAATCGTCGGGGAACAGTTTCGCTATGCTACCTGGAATAGCATGAAAATCGCGACTCCTGATATTGAGGGCCTTACGTGGATGGAACCAATTCTGTCTTTGGGTTTTCACTGCGGCTTGTTTCGATGATGGATCAAGTAAAATGGATTTCGCGCGTAAATACGGCCAAAAAATGACCTGTGGTCATCTAATGAACTCATTCCGTTCTTTGTTACGCGTTATAGGTGATGTTGAATGGCACAAAGCGTGATTTAAACAGCCTAAATTCGACGCAGGAAGGTTAAAGTGTGATTTTTTTGTCACTTATCTGGTAAAAACATCACGTGCACCATCTCTTTTAATTGACCCAAGGTCATTTATTGGATTAGGTAGTCCTCAGCAAACAGAAAAATGTTCTGCTAACCAACGCCAACAGCGTTTGTTTTCAATGAGGGAAAAGATGAAAAAGATTCTTGTTGCGACCACGGCTCTTGTCGCCGTTTCCGGTTTCGCCGTTTCTGCCAGTGCATCCGAAAAAATCAAACTTTCGGTTGGTGGTTACATGGAACAGTGGGCAGGCATCACCTCGCAGGATGATGCATTTGATAACAAAAATGCCTTCCAGTCGGACACCGAAATTCATTTCAAAGGTTCCACCACTCTTGATAACGGCATTGAAGTTGGTGCCGCTGTTGAACTTGAAGGTGAAAGCTCCGACGACCAGATCGACGAACAGTATCTCTACATCAACGGTTCGTTCGGTCAGATCAAAATGGGCGAAGACGACAGCGCTGCTGACGACATGGGCATCATTGCACCGGCAGTTGGCCCGGTTGGCGTGAACGATGGCGATTTGACCAACTGGGTTGACGCCTATCTGCCCGACACCGTACCGAGCGACGGCGATGATCCCAAAATCACCTATTTCACCCCGGTCATGGGCGGCTTCCGCGCTGGTGTATCTTACACTGACAGCGACAAGTCCAAAAATGCTGGCGGTAGCGGCGGAAATCTCGGACAGACCACCACTGAAGGTCTGCCAGTTGTTTCAGCTGGTCTTAGCTATGACCACGATTTTGACGGTGTTGCTCTTGGCCTGTCGGCTGTTGGCGAACATAAAGGTCAGGGTAACTGGTACGGCCTTGGCGCGAATGTTGGCTTTGGCAACTTCACCGTTGGTGGTTCCTGGGGTCACATCGAAGATGATTATGGCGTAAATGATCGTCAGGTTTCTGGTAACAAAACCGACACCTATGACATTGGCGTTGCGTACTCGATGAATGCCGCCAAGGTTTCCTTGACCTATGCATATTCTGATTACGGCAATCGTTCTACCAAAGCTATGAGCAACGGCATTGCTCCGGCTTCGACCGGTGAAATGAACACTGTTGATCTGGGCCTGGCTTACCAGCTTGGCGCCGGCGTTGCATGGAAATCGTCTGTCTTCTGGTTTAATGATGACAACGACAACTCTGCTGCTGACAATGACGGCTACGGCGCTGTTACCGGTCTGCGTCTCGACTTCTAATCAGGTTGACGATCAGAAATCGCAAGAAAGAGGGTGCCTGTGGTGCCCTCTTTTTTTTGCGAGCCGATTGTAAACAGCCGGATATAAAGCATGTTTCCTTTATGGAAAGCTTAAGTTCTTGCCGTGGTTTTCGGTCGCGCGCGGGTCGCGATATCGCTTTGTACAAACTTTTCAAAGGCTGCAAAATTTGTCGCGAGATGCCGAACACAAGGAACGGGTTCGACCGTTGACAGGCGTTGTACCAGAGCCGAGTCGCGACGTGTCGGCAGAGAGACCAGCCTGTCCCGGCTGACAGACAGACTGCCCATACAGCCAATGTCACCTTCTTGCGTGGCGTGCAGCTTTGCAAGTCCACATGGTGCGTGGCAATAATCACCTTGATAATCGCTTTGCCAGGCCCTGATATTGGTAAAACGGCCGTGTAAAACGGTTGCTGAGGCAGATGTATAAACACCTGTACCGGGCACGCCCGACAGTTTGGTGATATGTGCGGGGCCACTATCGGCGACAATCACGTAGTCGCGACTGGAAATAAAGGCAATCAGCTCGCCAATGGTTTTAAACCCGTCAATCAGCGTAATATTGCCAGGCAAGGCACCAATTGCCGTTTTATAGGCTTCCTTTACCCCCTGATAGGCATTGAGAACAACAGTGACACTGCTGGCTTGCCCGCAAAGTGCTAATGCCGTTTGGGCCACAAATTGCGGTGGCAAGGTGCGCAGGGGCGACGATGCCATTGGCAAAATGGCAATATGCAAATCATCCGTCTTATGGCGTGACGTGTCGGGCAGGGGAACCGGCGAAATAGCAAAATGTCGGCACAGCCCCCCTTCGCAATCAACCGGGGCGGTTGCAATATCTTCCCATCCCTCCATTTCCGACAGATCAATGACCGTATCGAACCGCCTTAACTGATTGGCGGAAACAAACAGTTGGAAAATCTCGACATCCTTGAGGGTCGCGAAGATATCGCTGGCCCTGCCGGTATTTAACAACCCGATTTTGCAGGATGGATAAGCGGCCTGAAAGGCACGTAAAAACATGACCATGCCAACGCAATCGCCTAACGCATCTGCCGGAATTAAAAACAGAATGCGTTTGCGATGAAAGGGCTGTTGCCAGTGGGGTTTGGCCAGGACATCGAGGTGAATGGTATCGGATACAATTTTAACCGATGCTGCCGTTGGCAATATTTGCTGGCGCAAAAGCGACGATACCCGGGTGATGTAACTGGCACTGCCATCGGATTGCTGGGCGATATTCGCCGCAACATTGGGCAAGCCAAAGCTGAAAGGCTGCTTGGTTTTAAAGCGGGTAAAGCGGGCACGCGACAGATGCAGGGAGTTTGACGCCAAAGCAGTATCCTTTGGAAGGCGGGCAGGGCCGGAAAAATGCCGGTAACGTGGGAAATATTTGTTTATCGCAATTTATATCAAATTTCTATGACCCTGCCTTATGGGATCTGGTTCGCGGTTATTGCGCGATGTCGCTTCATGCCCTGGGGCGGTGGCATTGCCTCTGATCAAGACGGATACTCTAAGTGGCAAAGCTGATCCCGGCAATGCCGCAGACTGGCGCGGATTTAATTTGCTGTAAATGATCAAAATTGATGCCGCCAAGTGCATAAACCACAATGCCATTGTGCCGGGCCAGGGCTGCCAGATGGCGAAAAGTGGTTCGCTTCATACACCCGGCCCCGGGGTGGCTTTGGGTGGCAAATACCGGCGACAGGATCACGGCATCCAGATCGTTGGCAAAGGGGCGCAGATGACGAAACTGCGCCAGACTATGCAAAGACGCGCTTATGGCCAGGTTGTTTCTGGAAGCCAGATCAACACTGTTGGCAAGGTGTTTTTGCCCGTGGTCAGGCAAGTGGATACCATCCGCGCCAAGACGGCTGGCCAGCATAATATCGCCCGCAACAAAAAACAGATGGCCATATTTGCGACAGGCACGATGAACCTGGTGTGCAATGCGGGCGCGCTTTGGATGGTGATAATGGCGAAAAATAACCATGCTGCGGTGTGGCAACCGGGCAAGGGCCGGGCATGGATCGGGCAGGCGCAGATCATCTGTCATGACGATAATCGCAGGTAAGGACGAGCGTGGTGCGTTACGCAAATTGAGTTGCCGGGCAAGCTTTGCTAGTTTGGGCTCCATTGCGTTGTAACGTCCTTTCTTTTGGGCACTTAACCGGGATCTGGCACATCATGAACGATCATAGCGTTTCGTCTGGCGATGTCGATATCGCTGCCAACCTTGCCGTTATTCAGAAAAATATCGACCAGGCAGCAACAGCAGTGGGGCGCGACAGCAGTGACGTGACCCTTGTTTGTGTCAGCAAAACCCATGATGCAGACCATGTGCGCGGCGCGCTGGAGGCTGGGCGCCGTATTTTTGGCGAAAACCGGGTGCAGGAAGCGGGTGAAAAATGGCCGCTTTTGAAACAGGATTATGAAGGTGTGAAATTGCATCTGATTGGCCCGCTGCAAAGCAACAAGGCCCGCGAGGCGATGGCCCTGTTTGACGTGATCGAAACCCTGGATCGCCCCAAACTGGCCAGGACATTTGCCCGTCTACGCGATGAAACGGGTCAATGTCCCGAGCTTTACATTCAGATCAATATCGGCTGTGAGCCGCAAAAAGCCGGTATTGCCCCCGAGGATGCCGATGACTTTATCCGCGATTGTCTTGAAAATTTGAAATTACCAGTAACGGGGTTGATGTGCATTCCGCCGGTTGACGAAGAACCCGCGCCGCATTTTGCCCTGTTGGGAAAAATCGCCGATCGCCATAATTTGAAAGTGCGCAGCATGGGCATGAGCGGCGATTACGAAACGGCAATCCGCCTTGGTGCCACGCATATTCGGGTTGGGACCGCTATTTTTGGCCATCGCGCCTATCATATTGATCAAAATGGCTGAATTTTGCGTGATTTGGCGCAATTCCCCGATTTTTTGAGGAAAACCCCTTAAAATCATCCGGGTTTTGACGTTGAAAAGCCGTGCCCGCTACAAAATAATCATTGTTATCCGGCACGGCGTTGAACGACGGAGGTGTGTGGTAAAACATCGCTCACCAGCAGCCAGATCGGTTAAAGGCCGCTGGTCTGTTCTTTGGGTGCGGGTGCCGTTGTTACTGCTCAGGGGACCAGCTTATAGCCACCGGGTTCGGTTACCAGAATTATTGCGTTTGACGGGTCTTTTTCGATTTTTTGCCTTAATCGGTAAACATGGGTTTCCAGCGTGTGGGTGGTGACCCCGGCATTATATCCCCAAACTTCATCAAGCAGCGTTTCACGTGAAACCGGTTTATCACCGGCCCGGAACAGAAATTTCAGGATCGAGGTTTCCTTTTCCGTCAGGCGAATTTTCTTTTCGGTCGTGGTTTCAACCAGAATTTTGGCGCTGGGCTGGAAACTGTAGGGACCGATGACAAAAACGGCATCTTCGCTTTGTTCATGCTGGCGAATATGGGCCCTGATCCGGGCCAGCAACACATTTAAGCGGAACGGTTTGGTGACATAATCATTCGCACCCGATTCCAGCCCCAGAATGGTATCAGAATCGCTATTCGCACCTGTCAGCATGATTACGGGCGATTTTACCCCGGCGCGACGCATCAGTTTGCAAACATCGCGGCCATCAATATCGGGCAGGCCGACATCAAGCAGAATGACGTCAAAATAGTTGTTTTTAACGGCCTCAAGCGCTTCCTGGCCACTATGGGCAACAACGCAATCAAATTCTTCATGCAGGCGAAGTTGCTCGGTCAGTGACTGGCTTAACGCTGCGTCGTCTTCAACCACTAAAACCTGTTTTCCTGTCGTCATTGCCATCCCTTGCTGGTCCCTAAATTCGGTCTATATTCAGGCCTTGTTCTTTTTTGTGGCAATCAGCTGTGCATTGCCTGTCTGCACTATAAACAAGTCTCACACTCTAATCGTCACTTTTTCAAGAACAAACTGTTTTGGCTTTAGACATTGACGAACGAATGATCCAGCCCCATACCGGCCTGATCGCGATGTTGTGATCGCTTTGGCCCTAAATCGGTATTAAAATTAAGTATGACGATGACCACGCCCAACAGTTTTTCGGCACGACCCGAAATTTCAACAACCGAGCTTATTTCGGTTTCCCGTGCCGTTGCCGATTTGCGCCGTGGCGAAATGATCCTGATCCGATCAGCAAACAGCGCAATTGCCGCCATCGCAACCGAACCCTTGTCCGATAGCGGACTGGAACGTTTGCGGGCGATTGCCCTGAATGCCGCCGATATCGCGCTGGTCTTGCCGCGCGTGCGTGCCCGTGCCCTTGGTCATGCCGATGTGCAAAGCGGTTTTTGTGCCCTGCAACCGCAAAATCATGCCGATGTCGATTGTTTGACATTGGGGGTTTGGGCCAATCCGTTGCTTGATATGGTTGAAAAGCCCATCGCAACCTGGCGCACCACCCAAACCGACGAAGATGCTGCCATTCGGCTGGCAAAGCTGGCGCGCCTGTTACCGGCCATTGTTACCGTACCGGTTGATCTGGCGAAAATAGACGATTTTGCGACCCGCGAAAACCTGCTGATTCTGGCCGCCGAATCGGTGAATGGCTATGAAGATGCCGCTGCCGGGTCGCTGCGCCAGGTCAGCGAAGCCCGCGTACCGCTGGAAAATGCCGAAAACACCCGCGTTGTGGCCTTTCGCCCGGCGGATGGCGGGCAGGAACATATTGCGATTATCATTGATGAACCGGCTGCCGACGTGCCGGTATTGGTGCGGTTGCATTCCGAATGTTTTACCGGCGATCTGATCGGATCGTTGCGTTGTGACTGTGGCCCGCAATTGCGCGGTGCTATTGCCGAAATCTCGGCCAGCGGCAAAGGTGGCATTGTTTTGTATCTGCGTCAGGAAGGGCGCGGTATTGGTTTGGTCAATAAATTGCGGGCCTATGCCTTGCAGGACCGGGGCTTTGATACGCTTGATGCGAATGAAGAACTGGGCTTTGATGCTGATGAACGGGTTTATCGCCCGGCTGCCGAAATGCTGCGCCAGCTTGGTTTTTCATCAGTACGGATTTTAACCAACAACCCGGAAAAATTGCGGGGGCTGGAAAGCTGGGGCGTTAAGGTCAGCGAACGTGTGCCGCATAAGTTTCCCTCTAACGGCCATAACGCATTTTACCTGCAAACCAAAAAAGAACGGGCCGGGCATTTGTTTTAAAGCATGTTTCACCCGGTATTCTCGGGTGTGTGCAGTGTTTGAAAAGACAGTTTTTTGTCCCGGCAGCTTCTGCCGGGATATTTGTTAGTACAGGTGTTTTGCTTTGTGATCTGCTCTGGCTTTGGGCGCTCCTTTAAAAAATAATGCTGCAAATCGTAATTTGGCATCAGGGTTGCATATCTTCCGCCAAGAGGAGGATCGCGATGTCGATAGGTGCAGATTGGCGGCAAATATCGCCCGGTGCAGGGGCACAAACGGCAAATGGCGCACAGCAAAGTGCTGCCAAAACCGGTGCAACGGCGCAAAAAGCAGAGCAAGACGGTGAATCCGGCGGGTTTGCCAGTTTTCTGTTTGGCGATGATGGCTTTGATTTTGGTGACATCATTGATGTGATTAATCCGCTGCAACATATTCCTGTTGTTGGCGCGCTGTATCGTGAATTGACGGGCGATCAGATGGGCAATGCCGCCCGCGTTGTTGGCGGGGGCCTGTTTGGCGGCATTTTTGGCCTGGCCGGGGCGGCAATTGATGCCGTTGTCGAAGGCACTACCGGTTCAGACACCGGCGAACATGTTTTGGCCCTGTTTGAAGGGGGCGACAGTGACGTTGACCCGGCCACCTCAACAGCAGTGGTACAAAATAACAACGGCTCTGGCACAGTTAAAAACGGTGTTGACGGGGCATTGGCCGGGCAGGGTGCATCATCAGGTGCAAATGGTCTGGTTCTGCCGTGGTCGGTGGGTGATACATCGATGGCATCGGTGATGGCCGATCGTCAGCCCGGCGCACGACAGGTCGATAATCAGGCATTTCCCTTTGGTCAGACATTCCCGGTGGTTGAAAATACGGGCCAAAATACCGGCGCGACACCGGTATCGGCTGCCAGCCAGGCGGCATTTTCTGCCGGGATGCCGTTTTCCGGGGCAAATAATGCGGCGGCAGCAGTCCAAAACCCCAATTCCGCCTCGTCCTTTGAAGATGCAGCAACCCGGGCGGCCAAAACCGCCGACCCGGCAGAACTTGCCGTTACCCTGGCCCGGGCAGGGCACAGCGATTATGCCTCGAAACTGGTGGCACAGCGCGACCCTGTTACATCATCGGCACACCTGTCGAGCAATGTTCATGTCAATCGTGAAAAGGGTGCCACGGTGTGGCAGCGGGCCGGAAATACCGGCCGTGTTGCCGACCCGGTATATGGAAATGAAATTCAGGGTGAACTGATCAGGGCGCGATCACAACAAAACGCGCAACAAAGCACGTTTGCAGACAACGTAAACCCGGCAATGATGACCGATGCCGTCGCCAGCGACGGCCAGGCGAGCGGCCCGGTATTGTCCGCCGCCGAAATGGCTGCCCGGTTTAATTCGGCCCTGGGATTAGGGCAGATGGCTGATGCAGGCCATGATGCGGGCGGAAATACTGGTTCTGCATCACGGTCGCGCACTGACAGCCGCCCGGTTGCCGGTCAAAGCCAGTCTGCAAATAGTTCGCAAATGACAGCGACACATGCCGATCGGGTTGCTGAACATCCGCTGGTGCAAGAAGCCGAACAACATCATGCTGGCGAGGCCCCGGTTGGGGCATGGTTTAGTCAGACCATGATGGATGGTTTGCAAAAATACCAAGCCATGCAAAAGCAGCAAAAGTCCTCAGGTTCAATCTGAGTGACCCGTCATACAAAAGGCCCGATTCCCCTATGCAGGGATCGGGCCTTCTGATTACGCTCAATGCCGTTAGGTAAAAGATCAGCTATTGAGAAAGCCGACAATTTCCTTAACGTCGCGCAGGATCGGTTGTGCAATAGCGTTGGCGCGTTCTGCACCTTTGGCCAATGTGGCATCGATATAGGCGGTATCGTTTTTCAACCGCGCCATTTCCTGGGTGATCGGGGCCAGTTTTTCCACCACCACATCGGTCAGGGCCTGCTTGAAACCGGAAAACTGCGTGCCGCCATGGTCGGCCAGCACATCGGCAACCGGTTTGTCGAGCAGGGCCGCATAGATCGTTACCAGATTGCGGGCTTCGGGGCGCCCGTCGAGACCTTCTGCCTCGGAAGGCAGCGGTTCGGCATCGGTTTTGGCCTTGCGGATTTTTTTCGCCAGCGTATCGGCATCGTCCGTCATGTTGATACGGGCCATATCCGAGGTATCGGATTTGGACATTTTTTTTGTACCGTCGCGCAGAGACATCACCCGCGTTGCCGGGCCCAGAATAAGCGGTTCCGGTGTGGGAAAGAATCCTTCGGCATTGAAGTCATTGTTGAATTTGATCGCGATATCGCGAGTCAGTTCAAGATGCTGCTTCTGGTCTTCGCCAACCGGCACATGGGTTGCCTTATAGGCCAGAATGTCAGCCGCCATCAGGCTGGGATAGGCATACAGGCCCAGCGATGCATTTTCGCGGTGCTTGCCAGCCTTTTCCTTGAACTGGGTCATACGGTTTAACCAGCCGATCCGCGCCACACAGTTAAAAATCCATGCCAGTTCGGCATGAGCGGAAACCTGGCTTTGGTTAAACAGAATGTGTTTTTCCGGATCAATGCCCGACGCAATCATGCTGGCGGCGAGTTCGCGGATGTTGGAGCGCAATTCGGTCGGGTCTTGCCACACGGTGATGGCATGCATATCGACGACGCAATAAATGCACTCAAAGTCGTTCTGAAGGGAAACCCAGTTACGGATCGCGCCAAGATAGTTGCCAAGATGAAGATTGCCGGTGGGCTGTGCGCCCGAAAAAACACGTTGCATGTGTATATCGCCCGTTTCAGGAAGGTTCAAAAAAGGTCCGCTTGCTCCGCCAGGTTGTGGACACCCGCCGGCGGACGAGCAAACGAACAGAGCGCGGAGTTAAGCCCTCCGGCGCAGACAGGTCAAGCGGCTTGTCGCCAATCGGGGAAAAATGCGTCCTGCCGGGGGGATAGCGGCCTTTCAGGCAGGATTGCCACGCCGCAGGGTTGATTTTAATTCGCGAAAACTGGCTGCACCGCTTAATTGGGCGATCACGGCGTAAATCACCATGCCGGTCATCACGATTCCGGCCATGGTCGTCATGCGGATTATCGCGCTGCTTTGTGCATCCCACAGGGTGAAAATGGCGGCCCACAATGTGACGCCCATGAGTGCGGATGACAGGAAAATAAGCGGAATACGGCGTTTTAACCGGGGGTCAAGGACCAGATGTTTGCGTTTATGCAGGGTAATGCCCAGCGACACCGCATTGATCCAGGATGACACCGCCGTGGCTGCCGCAATGCCCAAATGGCCAAAGAACGGCATTAAAACAACGATCATGCCAATATTAAGCACCATGCAGGTAATGCCGATGCGGATCGGGGTTTTGGTATCTTCACGGGCAAAAAAGCCAGGGGCCAAGACCTTGACCAGCACCGATGCCGGCAAGCCACAGGCAAAAATGGTAAGTGCCATACCGGTCGCGCTGGTTTCACTGGCGGTAAAGGCGCCGCGCTGAAACAGAACATTAATGATCGGAATGCCCATAACCGCCAGGGCAACCGCCGCAGGCAATGTCAGCAACAGGGCAATTTCAATGCCACGGTTCTGGCTATACATCGCAACAGACGGGTCTTTGCCCTGTAACTGGCGCGACAGGGTGGGCAGCATGGCGGTGCCAATGGCAATGCCAATAACCCCTAGCGGCAATTGATGAACCCGATCCGCATAATAAAGCCAGGAAACCGCGCCGTCCGATACCATCGAGGCCAGCATGGTATCAACCAGCAAATTCAGCTGGTACACGCCAACGCCGATCATGCCCGGTATCATGCGTTTGCCCAGCAATTTTACCTTGTCGTCAAGCCGTGGCATTTGCAGGCGAATGGCAAATCCGGCCCGTTTGCACGCAATGACCAGCCACACAAACTGGCCAATCCCGGCCATCATCACCCCCCAGGCCAGCGCATGGGACGGTGTTTGCGTGATCGGACTTAGGCCTAACAAGGCACCAATCATGAAAATATTTAGAACCACCGGTGCGGCGGCGGCGGCGGCATAGCGATGCAAGGTATTTAAAATGCCCGACATCAGGGCAACGGCCGAAATAAATGCCAGATAGGGAAACGTGATGCGCGCCAATTCGATGGAAAGGTGGAATTTTTCCGGGTCCTCGGAAAAGCCCGGCGCAAATACCAGCATCGCCCACGGCATGATGATTTCAATAATCGCCACGAGAAACCCGGTAACCACCACCATAATCGACAGGGCATTGGCGGCAAAATCGCGGGCTTCTTCAATGCCGCGTTTTTCAATATCCCCGGCCAGTAACGGAATGAAGGCAACTGAAAAGGCACCTTCACCAAACAGGCGGCGAAACAGGTTGGGAAATTTGAAGGCGACAAAAAACGCATCGGCCATACCGCCAGCACCCAGCATTGCGGCGATCAGAATGTCGCGGGCAAACCCCAGCAAACGTGACAGCAGGGTAAAGCCACTGACGGTAGCAATTGAACGAACAAGCGACATGGTGTTCTAAATCCAACGGTTCCTGGAGGTCTGGGTTCTATTAAAGGAAACATGCTCGGCGGGGAATGACCACGCGTTTCAGCCGCGACAGTGCCACTGGAAGGTGAATGAAACGGTAATTTTCCGGGCGATGGCAACAGGTCACCATAAATATTTATGTCTTGTGATGGCTGTCACAGGTTACCTTGCCGGTTTTGTTGTATTTTAATAATTCCAGGTTTAGTTGGGGCACGAGCACTTGGAATTTTCAGTGACGAGAGCAAAAAACAGGGACCCTCGACCTGTTGGCTTTGAGCAAGTCTAATCCGTAAACTGCGGATATCGGTTGGTGGTGATACCCTTGCTCTCGTCATGTGTTCGCGTTATTTCGTTTCGTGTCGGCCTGTCACGAAACCTTATTGATCATCGCTTTTCAGAATGTCTGTCAGGGTCTCCTTGATCTGGACAAACTTGTTCCGGCTATCGATTTTCAGGCCGAAAATATCTTTTACGTAAAAAACGTCTACGGCGCGCTCGCCAAATGTTGAAATGCGGGCCGAGGCAATTTGCAGGGACAAGTCCCGCAGGGCCCGGGTGATGTCATAGAGCAACCCTTGTCGATCGCGCGCGGTGATTTCGATAACCGTGTGGGTACGACTGGCCTTGTTATCAATGATGACGTTGGGTTCCACCGTGAATACGGCTGTGCGCGCCTTGTTATCAACAACCTGGCGTTTTTTGATTTCGCTACTGGGGCGCAATTGCCCGGAAATAACCTCTTCCAGGGTTTTGCGCAGTTTTGCGATGCGGCCTTTGTCGTTAAAGGCTTCGCCATTGGCATCCTGAATCCAGAAGGTATCAAGCGCCATACCGTCGCTAAGGGTCAGGATTTTTGCATCGACAATGCTGGCACCACATACCGCCATTGCCCCGGCAATTTGCGAAAACAGGCCGGGATGGTCGGTGGTATGCACCGTGATTTCGGTGGCATCCATGTCGGTTTCAATGCGGGTATTAATGGTAATTTCCGCGCCTGATTTTTTGGCATCACGGGTCAGTTCGGCGTGGCGCACCTGGGTTTCGGTATCAAAGCTCAGCCAGTAGGACGGATAGCCGCGCTCGATGAAATCCTCGATATCTTGTGCGTCCCAGCCTGTCAGGGCTTCGCGGACCTTGTTTTGGGCGCGCGCCACCCGCGAATCGCGGTTGTCGGCATTCAGCCCGCCCGATAACAAATCATCGGTGGCGTAATAAAGCTCGCGCAGAAGGCTTGCCTTCCAGCCATTCCAGATATTGGGGCCCACGGCGCGAATGTCGGCCACTGTCAGGCATAGCAACAAACGCAGGCGTTCTTGCGACTGCACCAGGTCGCCAAAGGCCCGAATGGTGGTAGGGTCGTTTAAATCGCGTTTAAATGCGGTGGCACTCATCCATAAATGCGCCTTGACCAGCCACGCCACTGTTTCGGTATCGGCCGGGCTAAGCCCCAGGCGCGGACACAGCCTTTCGGCGACCTCGGCCCCCAGTTCGGAGTGATCGCCCCCGCGGCCCTTGGCAATATCGTGCAACAGCACGGCAACATAAAGAACCTGCCGGGAAATCACCTTGTGAATGACCGATGTTGCCACCGGGGCTTCTTCGGCAAGGTCGCCACATTCGATCTGATTAAGGATCCCAATGGCACGGATGGTGTGCTCGTCCACGGTGTAGGTATGGTACATGTCGTACTGCATTTGCGCGACGACTCGGCCAAAATCGGGGACAAAGCGGCCCAAAACACCAGCTTCGTTCATTTTGCGCAGGGGGATGTCGGGTGTGATCTTGTGGGTCAGGATTTTCAGGAAAACGGCATTGGCTGCCGGGTCCCTTTGCAAATTCTGGTCAATCAGCTGCAAATTTTGCGTCACCCAGCGCAGGCTTTCGGGATGAATGCCGACACCGTTTTGATGGGCCACCAGAAAAAGCTGCAACATTTGGATCGGGTCATCGCGAAAGACATCGCGGCTTTCAACGGCCAGACGGTCATTGCGTAATTGAAAGCCTTCAATTTCCTTGTTGCCAAAAAAGCGGGACGGAAACCGGATCAGCGGGCGGCGTTGATGGCGTTCTTCCAGGGCAGCACAGAAAATGCGCGTCAGATTGCCCACATGTTTGACCATCAGGTAATAGTGTTTCATAAAGCGTTCAACGCCACTGGCACCGGCGTGGTCGGTATAGCCAAGATGGGCGGCAATTTCGCTTTGCATGTCAAATGTCAGGCGGTCTTCGGGGCGGTCCGAGAGGTAATGCAACCAGCAGCGCACCGACCATAAAAAGTTTTGCGCCTTTAAAAACCCCTGGGCTTCTTTTTTGGTCAGAACCCGTTGATCTACCAGTTCCATCGGTGTGTTGACACGATACAGATATTTGCCAATCCAGAACAATGTATGCAGGTCGCGCAGCCCGCCTTTGCCATCCTTGACGTTGGGTTCAACCACATAACGCGAATCGCCCATGCGAATATGGCGATCATCGCGTTCATTCAGTTTGGCTTCAATAAATTCAATGCCGCTGCTTTTGACCAGTTCGTCCATGAAACGGGTACGGAACTGGTCATAAATGGCCTCATCGCCCCAAACATACCGGCTTTCGAGCAGGTTGGTCCGAATGGTGATGTCCTGCCTGGCCATGCGCAGGCAATCCTCGACCGACCGGGTGGCATGGCCAACCTTCAGCCCCAGATCCCACAGCATATAAAGGATATATTCAACAACCTGTTCGCCGTGCGCGGTTTGTTTGTAGGGAAACAAAAACAGGATATCGACATCGGAATGCGGTGCCATATCCCCCCGGCCATAACCGCCCACGGCGACAACCGACATGCGTTGTTCCTTGGTCGGGTTATGCAGCGGATAAACAAATTCCACGGCGTAATCATGGATCAGACGCACGATCTGATCGATCAGAAAGCTATAGGAAAAGACCGCATTGTGCCCGGAATTGCTGGCTTCAAAGCGCGCACGGATTTCATCGCGCCCATGTTGCAGCGTGTCTTTCAGACAGCGCAAAATCGCCGCCCGTTGCTTGACCTGTTTTAAATCGCTGTCCCGGCCAATATCGCCAAGTTTGCTGTAAACGGTGCGGCGGTCGATAATATCACGCTGGTTTTTAACTTTTAGCATAATGGAATGCGGTGTCCTTGGTCCGGGGTCCGGGCTTGCAGATAACAGGCTCGATTTTGGTGCAGGGCAGGCACGTTTTTGGCCGTAGGGAAGCAATATCGGGGCGATATTTGCGTGCCATGCCCCGTATTACCAGCAAAATATTTGGCAGTTTGCCCTTTTATATATCTGGCAAAAAACCGTTTTTTCCAGTGTTTGCCGGTAAAACAATTGTGCGCTCGCAGGTTGCCCCGATCAGGAGGTCATCTGTTTTTGCAAGTCGCGCAACCGGTAAAGGGCATCTAGCGCATCACGCGGCGACATATTGTCGGGGTCCATATCCTGGACTGCCCCTAACAGGGCCTTTTGCGGTTCTGACAGGGCCGGGGCCGATGCTTTTTCTTCTTTTTCCACCTGGGCCATGGCGGCGGCAAACAGCGGTAAATCGTCGGCCAGTTTGGCAACGCCGCTGCCTTGCTGCCCTTTTTCCAGGGTTTTAAGCACCTGTTCGGCCCGTTTGATCACGGCCTTGGGCAACCCGGCCAACTGGGCCACATGAATCCCATAGGACCGATCGGCACTGCCCGGCCCAACTTCATGCAAAAACACCACTTCACCCTGCCATTCCTTGATCAGCATGGTGTGGCACGATAAATGGTCCAGCTTGGCGGCAAGGGCAGTCAGTTCGTGGTAATGGGTGGCAAACAGCCCCCGGCATTTGTTAACTTCATGCAGGTTTTCCACCACCGCCCAGGCAATGGACAGCCCGTCAAAGGTGGATGTTCCCCGGCCAATTTCGTCCAAAATCACCAGAGACCGGTCGGTTGCCTGATTGATGATGGCGGCGGTTTCAACCATTTCGACCATAAAGGTAGATCGCCCGCGCGCCAAATCATCGGCAGCGCCGACACGCGAAAACAACCGGTCGATGGCACCGATACGGGCGGATTGCGCAGGCACAAAAGCCCCAATTTGCGCCATCACGGCGATTAACGCATTTTGCCGCAAAAAGGTCGATTTACCCGCCATGTTGGGGCCGGTAATCAGCCACAGTTTTTGTTCGTCTTCCAGCCGGCAATCGTTGGCAACAAAGGGCGATTCGCCTGCATTGCGCAAGGCGGCCTCGACCACCGGGTGCCGACCGGCGCGAATATCAAACGACAGGCTGCTATCAATGACCGGGCGCACACAATTCTGGTCCCGGGCCAGTTCTGCCAGGGATGATGATACATCCAGCCCGGCCAATGCCTGGGCACAGCGGGCAATCGGGTCGGCATGGGCCAGAACCGATGTCACCAGATCGGCAAACAGGTCCAGCTCCAGCGCCATCGCCTGATCACCGGCCTTGGAAACCTTGCTTTCAAGTTCTGACAGGGCAACGGTGGTAAACCGCACCGCATTGGCCATGGTCTGGCGATGAATAAATTCATCGACCTCCATCATCTTGTCGCCCTGCTTGGCCGGAACCTCGATAAAATAGCCCAGAACGTTATTGTGTTTGACCTTCAGGCTGCTAATCGCGGTTTGTTCGGTATAGCGGGCCTGCAAATTGGCGATCAGCTTTTTGCTTTCGCTTGAAAGCATACGCAATTCATCAAGCGGCGGGTGATAGCCCGCCGCGATAAAGCCGCCATCGCGTGCCATCAGGGGCAGGCTTTCGGCCAGTGCCCGGCGCAGCAAATCGACCAGATCGCTGTGATGCCCCATTTCCGATAAATGGTCGTTCAGTGACGCGGGCAGGGTATCAAGGCTGTTGCCTGCCGGATGATCCAGCAAATTGCGAATCGCAAAGGCACAGGCCAATCCATCGCGTAAGGATGCCAGATCACGCGGGCCCCCCCGGCCAATTGACAGGCGTGAAAGCGCGCGTTCAATATCGGGGCATTCGGCCAGGGCCGCACGCAAATCGGTGCGCAAATCATCGTGGTCATGAAAATAGCTGACCAGATCAAGGCGGCGATTGATGCTGTCGGCCTCGGTCAACGGGGCGGATAAGCGGGCGGCCAGCAACCGTGCCCCGGCCCCGGTGCGGGTGCGATCAATCACCGATAACAGCGATCCCTTGCGCTCGCCGGTTTGGGTCTGGGTCAGTTCCAGGCTGCGCCGGGTCGCGGCATCAATTTCCATCGCTGCCCCCTGTGCCATCCGTGTCGGCGGCGACAGGCGTGGCATCTGGCCTTTCTGGGTCAGCTCAATATAGTCAATGAGCGCACCGGCCGCCGAAAGTTCGGCGGTTTCAAATCCGCCAAAGGCATCAAGGGCGGCCACATCATAGAGTTTTTTCAGGCGCAATTCGGCATTGGCCGGGTCAAACCGGGCGGCGGGCTGCGGGGTGATGATGTTTTTATAGTCGTTATACAGGTCGAATATTTCCGGGCGGTTCAATAACCGGTCGGAAATCAGAACTTCGCCGGGGTCAAGCCGGGCAAGGGCAGCCCCCAAACCGGCCAGGGTGCAGGGCTGAACAAAAAAATCACCGGTCGAAATATCCAGCCAGGCCACCCCCATTTTGCCGCGCACATCGGCAATGGCGGCCAGGTAATTATGGCGTCGCGCATCAAGCAGGCTGTCTTCGGTCAGGGTGCCAGGCGTGATCAGGCGCACCACATCGCGTTTGACCACCGATTTTGCGCCGCGCTTTTTGGCTTCGGCGGGGTCTTCCATCTGTTCGCACACGGCGACGCGAAACCCCTTGCGGATCAAACGCTGCAAATAGGTTTCATGGCTATGAACCGGAACCCCGGCCATGGGAATATCGTTTCCCTGATGTTTTCCCCGTTTTGTCAGGGCAATATCAAGGGCTTCGGCGGCTTTGACGGCATCGTCAAAAAACAGCTCGTAAAAGTCGCCCATACGATAAAACAGCAGGCAATCCTGATATTGTTCCTTCAGTTCAAGGAACTGAACCATCATCGGGGTTGCGCCATCGCGGTTAAAATCGGGTGCGGTCATGGTTTTGTCGGTTGATCCGGGCATCTTGTTCATGGAAGCCTTGATAGCAAACCCGGCCGGACTTGGCGAGGGGGGCCGTTATTTTGCCCTAAAGTTTTGCAATATATGATAAAATACTTGTATGAATTTCTATCGGACCAGTGACCCAGGAGAAAATATCAATGTCTGAAGAACACATCACGGCCCAGGTGCCGGAACTGGTCGGCCTGTTTAATACCAAAGAATCGTTTGATGCAGCCGTACGTGCCCTGACCGAAGCCGGATTTTCCCATATCGATCTGTCAGCTCTTAGCACGCATGAAACAATCGATGTGGCAGGCAAAGAAGGGCAGTCATGGTCAGACGTGTTGACGGCCATGTTTGGCGAAGTCAAATACGAGGTGCCCTTGGTGGCATCGGGGGCGATTGCCCTGTTTGGCGGGGCGGCAACCGCCGCCCTGGCACTGGCGATTGGCGCGGGTGTTGGCACCATGGCCCTGACCGATTTTATCGGCGAAGTCACCTCGACCCCGCATACCGAGGATTTCGCCAAAGCCCTTGAAGCCGGTGCCGTCGCCCTTTGGGTGCGACTGGACCCGGAACATGCTGCCGCCGAAGCCAAAGCCCGCGAGATTTTCGCCCGGAATGGTGCGAAGGATGTTCATATTCATAAGGTCGAAGAATAACCGGGCCAGGATTTGCCTTGATGGCGCTTTGAAATTGCCCTGATATCAGGATATTGGGGCGGATATCCAAACCATCGCAATAAACAGGCAAAGGCGTTTCGCGGGTCGGAACGCCTTTTTCTATGGGAAACCGGCGGATACCGGACCGGGTTTTTCCAAAATGCTGCGTCGCAACATATGGAAAAGATTGGGAAAATTTGATTTTTCATCAACTGGTCCTTTGACCAGCGTGCGGAACCCTGATTTATTAGATGGTTCCCTCAGGCAGTCCCACAATCTGTTTGCGGGTTCACAGCTTTCCTCACCCACCATGCAAGCATCAGTGAAGACATATGGAAGAAAAAGAAATCAAGGTTCGTGACCGTGAAGCGCTGCTGTTTCATTCAAGTGGCCGCCCCGGAAAAATCGAAATTACCGCCTCCAAACCGCTGACCACCCAGCGAGATTTGTCTTTGGCATATTCGCCCGGCGTTGCCGTGCCCTGTCTGGAAATTGCCAAAAACCCGGCCACCGCCTACGACTACACATCCAAGGGCAACCTGGTTGCTGTCATTTCCAATGGCACAGCCGTTCTTGGGCTTGGCAATCTGGGTGCATTGGCGTCCAAGCCGGTGATGGAAGGCAAGGCGGTTTTATTTAAACGCTTTGCCGACGTTGACGGGATGGATCTGGAAGTGTCGACCGAAGACGTCGACGAGTTCGTTAATTGCGTGCGGTTTTTAGGGGCAACATTTGGCGGAATTAACCTTGAAGACATCAAGGCACCCGAATGTTTCATCATTGAAAGCCGCCTGCGCGAGATTATGGATATTCCGGTTTTCCATGATGATCAGCACGGCACGGCGATTATTGCCGCATCGGGCCTGATCAATGCCTGCGATCTGACGGGCCGTAACCTGGCTGATATCAAGCTGGTGGTGAACGGTGCCGGTGCGGCGGCCATTGCCGTGGCAGCCCTGGTCAAAAGCATGGGTGTGACGCCGGATAATGTTATCATGTGTGATTCACGCGGTGTCATTTACAAGGGTCGCGAAGATGGCATGAACCAGTGGAAATCGGCCCATGCCGCCGATACTGATGCCCGGACCCTGGAAGATGCCATGCAAGGGGCGGATGCCGTATTTGGCCTGTCGGTCAAAGGGGCGATTACACCTTCCATGGTCAAAAGCATGGCCAAACAGCCGATCATCTTTGCCATGGCCAATCCGGACCCGGAAATTTCGCCCGAAGATGTCGCCGCCATTCGCAGCGATGCCATTTGTGCCACTGGCCGGTCCGATTACCCCAACCAGATCAATAATGTGTTGGGTTTTCCCTATATTTTCCGCGGTGCACTTGATGTTCAGGCATCGACCATCAACGAGGAAATGAAAATTGCGGCCGCCAATGCCGTGGCCGCACTGGCACGCGAGGATGTGCCCGATGAAGTGGCTGCAGCCTATTCGGGGCGTCGTTTGCAATATGGCCCGGAATATATCATTCCGGCCCCGTTTGATCCGCGCCTGATCATTGCGATCCCCAAGGCCGTTGCCCAGGCCGCGATGGATAGTGGCGTTGCCCGCAAGCCGATTTTTGATATGGGCGAGTATGAAAACCAGTTGCGCAGCCGTCTTGACCCGACAGCGGCCCATTTGCAGCTGATTTCTGATTATGTGCGTGCACATCCCAAACGGATCGCCTTTGCCGAAGGCGAAGAAGAAACCGTTATTCGTGCTGCTGCTGCCTTTCGCAATTCCGGTTATGGCACTCCTGTTCTGGTGGGGCGTGAAGACCGTATTTTGGAAACCGCGAAACTGTTGGGCATTGAAAGCCTGGACGGGGTTGAAATTACCAACGCGGCCCTGATCAATGACAATCGTAAATATGCTGAATTTTTATATCAGCGTTTGCAGCGCAAGGGCTATTTGTGGCGCGATTGTCAACGCATGGTAAACCAGAAACGCAACGTGTTTGCGGCGGCCATGGTGGCGATGGGGCAGGCCGATGGCATGATTACAGGGCTGACGCGGAACTTTAACCGCAGCTTTGCAGATATCAGTACCGTGATTGATGCCAAGGACGGTGAAATTCCGATGGGCCTGTCGATTGCGATTGCCAAGGGCCGGACGGTGTTTATTGCCGATACCCGCGTTCATGACGAGCCTGATGCCGAACAACTGGCTGAAATTGCCATTCAGGCCGCCAAGAAAGCCCGTCAGCTGGGCCATGAACCGCGTGTGGCGATGATTTCGCATTCCACATTCGGCAATCCCTGGACCAAGGATACCGACCGTATTCGCGAGGCCGTGTCGATTCTGGAAAATTCGGATGTCGATTTCGAATTTGACGGCGATATGAGCGTCGATGTTGCGCTTGATACCGAGCTTTTGAAGCTTTATCCGTTCTGCCGTTTGTCCGGCCCGGCCAATGTTCTGGTGATGCCGGCCCTGCATGCCGCGACCACGGCGTCCAAATTGCTGGGTAAACTTGGCGGTGGTACGGTGATTGGCCCGGTCATGATCGGTCTGGCCAAGCCAGCCCAGATCACCCAGATGGGGGCGACAGTGAATGACCTTGTCAATATGGCGGCCCTTGCTGCGCATGAAGCCGAACATGGCTAAGGCCTGATCCATGTGCCTTGCCGCCTTACAGGCTGTGCGGGGCGAAAAAGATGTGCTTTGATATGGCGGAAATTGGCGAAATCCAATTTCCGCCATATCTGTTTGATAGATAGATGTTACAAATCGCGGACAAAATAAGGAAGGACCAAACCGGATGCAGCGTTTTGCCCGTATTTTTGCATTTTTACTGATTTTCCCGGCGCTGGCGGGGTGTAATAACGATGTCAAAGCCGAACCTGGCCCCGATGAAATTACCACGGCGGTGATTGAACGTTTTCGCAACGATCCCTATGCCCGGGTCGCCCATGTTGAAAATGTCCATAAAACCAACAGTGTCAGCACAGGTGATGGCGTGGTGACCGTTATGGTCAGCTATGACATGGTTTTTGATCGCAGCATTTCCGAATTTGCAGATGATGTGGTTAAACAAGGCAAACAGGCCGAAAACCTTGATGCGGCGGGGGCGGCTGCCCGTGATGCGGTGGATGTGTTGAAAATGAAGATGCTGGCCCTTAAGGAAGGGGGCTTCACCGTGGGCGACCGGCGCGGTGTCAGCAACGAGATCCGTTTGGTGAAGTCTGAAAAAGGCTGGATCTATCGGCCATAATGTTTTGGGCCATGCCAGAGGCATGGTCCGTTCAAGAAAGCTTTTTTGCCCGTTTTATCACTAACGAGGTGCCCTGTCTGGCACCCCGTTAGTGGTTTGTGCCGTTCTGTTTTTTGACGCCACTTAACCTTGCAGCGATGCCAGCAAATTGGGCGGCGGCGGTACATCGTCGACCGCGAATTTCATGCCATCAAGCGTATCAAGGTCATTGGCCTTCATGATCAAGTGCAGCGACTGAACATAATCTTCGCCGCGTTCGGAATATTTGATCAGGGTTTTGGCAAGTTCCCAACCGGTAATATCACTTCCCTGGGCCCGAAGGTTGGCGCGATCTTCACGCAGGGCTTCGTAGGCGGGGTGGGAATTGATATTAACGGCATAGGCCCGGACCGAATCCATCAGCGTATCAAACGCCTTGATGACATGGGTTTTGCCCATTTCGCGGCCTTCGGGAACAATGCCTTCTTCCTCGTTATAGGCCCACTGGCCAAACAGGGCATTGCCTTTGCGTACAAACCGTGATGTTCCCCAGCCACTTTCTTCGGCCGACTGCGCCAGAATAAGCGAAGGCGGAATGATGTCGATGCGTTCGAGCAGGGCGGCAATGCCACCGCCGTCAACGCGATACCGTTTCATCATTTTCTCGACCCATTTTTGCTGGGTCGGGGTGGCGGGCACACCGGCATATTCGTTGCTTTGAATGGATAACAGCCGGTCGCGGCGTGCCGCAATTTCCTCGTTTACCCGCAGGGCAAGCGGCAGGATGATGCGCAAAAAAATCTGTTTGCGTTCCGCAACCGAGCTCAGATCGCGCAGGCCCTTGGGCACGCGTTTGATATAGACCCGCGGAATGTTCTCGGCGGTACCGAGTTTGTAATCAATACTTTTGAAATACTGATCCAGGGCGACCACTTCCGGGTCGCGCTGATAAAGTTTTTTGACCTTGGGTTTTTCCGGTTTCACCGGCACCACAACCGAGGCATCAATCACCATACTTGCCGGTTTGGGGGCGATATCGACACCGCCAAACATCAGCACATACTGCAACCCCACCGCGCCAACAATTGTCGCAAGTGCAATTTTATTGAATGTACCTTGATTTGCGCTATTCATTCATCTCTCTCCAGGATCATTGAACCTGTCCGTTTTCTGCGCGTTAATATCTATGACCGGACCACGGTATCGACGCAATCCGAAAAAACACACACGTCAGAAACCCCCGCGAATGCTTGCGTTGCGTCCCGGGACAACAACACATTGCGGGCGAAAAAGATCGCCAGCGGGGCTGAAATAGTTACGAATCGGTTAATGACGGATGTTTTCATCCTGTTTTTATCGGGTCAAAACACTCTGTTTTGTGCCCGGTGCCTGTCTGGCTACCAGTCGTGGTGTGGTTATTCATACACCATAGACTGTCGTGTCCCTGTGCTGTCTGTCACAGCTCCGGCCGACAGTTTCGAAATAGGGCTTCAATATTCGCGCCGACATTTTATCGGTCAGCCTTGATGGTGCGGGAAAAGCAATAGCCACCTAATCCGGCGCGAATATGATAATATTCTGTTTAAATCGTGATGAGAATCAGTATTCGGCCATCACAGGTTCAACGGCCTGAACTTCCGGTACATAATAGCGCAGCATGTTTTCGATTCCCATTTTCAGGGTCGCGGTGCTGCTGGGGCACCCCGAGCATGCGCCATGCATTTCCAGATAGACGACGCCATCTTCAAATTTGTGAAAAACGATATCGCCACCATCCTGTGCGACGGCCGGGCGCACCCGGGTATCAAGCAGTTCCTTGATCTGGGTTACCAGCTCATCATCGCCTTCGGCGGCCGAACTGGTTGCCTTGGTGGCATCGCTACCTTGGTCGAGAACCGGCTGACCCGAGGTGTAATGCTCCATGATCCCGCCAAGAATTTGCGGTTTCAGGGTTTGCCATTCGCGGCTGTCTTCTTTGGTGATGGTGATAAAGTCACCGCCAAGAAACACACCGGTAATGCCGTCTACTTCAAACAGTTTGCGCGCCAGCGGTGATTTTACATGTTCGTCATTGCTGGTGAAATTCGCAGTACCATGACGACCCATAACTTCTTCACCCGGAAGAAATTTCAGGGTGGCGGGATTCGGGGTGGGTTCGGTTTGTATGAACATTTTCACCAAGTCCTTCTTGCTGTGGCGCCGCAGTTATGGCTCTCGCGGCAGCCCTCATGTCTTTCTCGTTAGCCTCTAAATGGGCTAATTTTCAAAAAAGATCAAGTCCGACTATGCAACTCAGGTATTCGGAAAAACATCCTGTTGCGCCTAGCGTTGCAGGATACTAATGATTTCATTCATCTGGGTACGTGCACGTAAAAGGTAAAAACCCAGTCCGGCAAGGTGGTTGGGCAGGATGATGCCATCGGCAGATCCGTTAATCACCACGATCGGGTCCAGCTTTGATGCTGCTTGCAAAGATGCCACCATTTCTGCCCAAACCTGGCTGACCTGGCGTTCATTGAGGATATTTTCGAAATCGGTGCCCAGATCACGCAGAATCAGGCTATAGGCGTAAAGCCGACCCTTGGTGGCATAAAAAACATCATCAGCCGTCGTATCAAAGATCGACGGATGGGCAACCTTGTTATCAATCAGTGCGGATGCCGATCCCAGATCGTTGGCAAACCGCGCCAGGGTTTCCTGCAAGTTATCGGCCCGGCGTTCAAAGGCGGCATTGCCGGTTGCCAGACGTTCGTTATAGCGGGTCAAGGCACTTATGGCCTGGCGGTATTGCTGTTCGGACGAAACACCCGGCAGAAGCGAGATACTGGGATCAAACACCCATTTGTCACCGCGGAATTTCAACACACCGGCAGCGTTATCGAGATCACTGTCAACCTGGCTGGAACCGCGCGCACGCCCGATCTGGTCTGAAAGTTCAATCGAGAATCGCGACAGGGCATAAATAATCCCGGTTTGGAAATTCGGCATATTGTCAAGGGCAGCACCGGGCATGAAGAACGGATCATTTGCCGTCCATTGATGCTGGTTCACTTCGCGGTCAATCAGGCCGATGGCGGTGGCAACGGCATGGCTGCCGCCCTGATAATTACCGCTGAAATCGGGGTTGTCGTCGATCTTTTGCACCATCAGCATTCCGACCGGGTAATAGATCAGGCATAGAACGACAATCACGGCAGATACGCGCAGCCAGAACCGGCCGCTGCCGAAAAATTTGCGCAGTTTTGCCCCAAATCCTTTGATGCCGCCCTTGGTGTATAGATAGTCGTCTTCGATCATGTTCTGTCCCGGTCTGATAAATGTGCAACTTTGAAACTAGGGTGTTGCAGAGATGCCTGCAAGGGGATGTTCATTTCCGGTCAATGCAAAGACGGGTGTAAACGCCGCTGTCGGCCAGAATTGCTTCCAGATCATCTTGTGCCAGGGCAATGCATCCTTCGGTTCCGTCATAGTCAGGACGGGCGATATGCATGAATATTGCCGATCCGTTTCCCGGTAGGGCGGGATCGTCATTGTGACCCAGGGTAACGATCAGGTCATAGACATGATCCTCGCGCCAGAGATTTTCATAACGATCGGCAAATGGCAGCCGCACAGGACGGTTATAGGCACGATTGTGCGGGTCATCACACCAGCCGTCATCCGGGGTTAGTGCGTAAACCGGCAGGCCGGTTCTGGGCGGTGCCACCCGATCTGCCCGGTACATGACATAGCGTAATTGCCAAATTCCGACCGGGCTGGCGCCGTCGCCTTCGCATTTGTCGCAGCGCATTCCGGCTTTGCCAATTGCAGCTCGATATGTTCGCCCGCCAAAGCTCAGGATGCCCTCGGCGTTGACCACGATATTGGCATTTTCGGTAAGGTCAGGGGTAAAACTATCCATCATTTTCTAACTGAGACAGCGGTATGATACCCTGGTTCGCTCTGACGGGTCCTGTGAGCGGCATTGGTTGCGCCTTGGCCCCCCCCTGTTTCGTCCCGTTGTCCCGTTTTGTTCTGCCCCTGTTATATCATACTCAGCGGCAAGAAGGATCAAAACAACAACGCCCCGCATTTCTGCGAGGCGCTGGCATTGTTGATACCCGTATTGTCAGAACAATCGGGGGATTGGCCGTGTTATTTTGCGAAACGTTCAATCGCGGCATCGATCAGCCCGGCGGCGGTGTCTGCACCTTTCCAGCCGGTAACCTTGACCCATTTGCCTTTTTCCAGATCTTTGTAATGTTCAAAGAAATGCTGGATCTGGTCGCGCAGGATTTCGGGCAGGTCTTCGTGCGATTTGATGTCCTTATAGTAAGGATCAACTTTTTCGTGCGGCACGCAGATCAGTTTTTCATCCATGCCGGCTTCGTCTTCCATCATCAGCACGCCGATCGGGCGCGCCCGGATGACAGACCCCGCCACCACCGGATGGCGGAACATGACCATGGCATCAACCGGGTCGCCATCGTCGCCCAGAGTGTTGGGAATAAAGCCGTAATTAACCGGATAATACATCGAGGTATGCAGGAAACGGTCAACGAAAATCGCTCCTGATGCCTTGTCGACTTCGTATTTGACCGGCCCGCCCTGCGGAATTTCGATAACAACATTGACATCCCAGGGAACGTCTTTACCAACCGCAATCTTGCTGAGGTCCATTGGGGAAACACCCTTTCGCGTTTGCTTGAGATCGCCCGTTGCCGGGCTTTGATATTGGATCCACCTGCGCGCCGTGTGCGGGCGTGCAAAAATGATGAGGCCCTTTTATCGTGAAATGCGCCATGTTCCAAGAACGCGCTGGTCGGGGAGGGTGTTATTCTGCAGCTTCCGGGGGCAGGAACATGCTTTGCAGCGGAAGGAAACGAGAGCTATCGGCTTCGAGGGTCCGAAACAGCTGGCCGTTATCGCTGGCACCAGAATGACGTTGCGCGATTTTGCGAGCGTGAAAAAGATGTAAAACAGGCGAACTGTATTCAAGGTTTTTCCGGCGAACACCTGCCCGGATCAAACGAAGGATAAAGTCCGAATCCTCCAGGCCGTGGCATTGATAGGCTTCGTCAAAACCGGCAATTTTTTCAATATCCTCGCGAAAGACGGCCAGATTGCAGGCCTGCGCTTTTTTCCACGATGTTTCATATTGCCACATGCCTTTTTCTGTTTGGGGCAGCGGCAGAAATTGGAACGGGCGGTTGCATTGCCCGGTAAGGCCCAGTCCAAACAGGGCCAGTCGCGGCCATTTATGAAATGATATCTGTCGGCGCATGACACGTTCGGTAAAGCGCCGTTTCAAAAATACGCGTTTGCCGGTGACAAAGCAGCCCCTGGTCGCGGCCTGACGGTGTTTTGCGATAAAATCGGGCATGACACAGCAATCACCGTCAATGAAGATCGTCAAATCTCCCTTGCTCATTTTCAGGGCGCCGTTTCGGACCTCGGAAAGGCGAAAACCACGATCTTCCTGCCAGAAATGCCTGATCGGAATTGCGGAATTTTGGGCTGACTTTGCAATCAGTTCACGGGTTTCCGCGCCCGACCCGTCATCTGCGACGATGATTTCAAAATGCCGGTCTTTCTGGTCTTGCAAAGATTTGAGAACCATCGACAGTGCTGTCGGCCAGTTATAAGTGGCAACCACGACCGATATCAGATTTGAAGTAGACATCTTCCCCCCGGATGAAGTCCCGATTTTTGCGTTATTGCCCCTTGGGATAGTCCCCAAAAATATCATCATCCAAAGTTGTACATAGACGGGTAAGGCTGTGCAAGGGTCCCGAGGTTACAGAACCATGTTTTCGCGTGCCGGTAGACCAATCTGGTCGCGAATCCAGTTTGCCGCTGCCATTACGGCGGGGTCGCGTTCGCGCGACGGGCGGATTAGCAGCCGATACCACCAGCTTGACATGAAATCGGGAAAATCAAGCGCCACCAGTTCACCGCGATCGACATATTTTCGGGCGACAACATCGGTACTTGCCACAATGCCATGCCCCTCGCGGGCGGCTTCCAGCGCCCAGATATGGTGGCTGAATGTCCAGCAATCGGACAGGGCGAAATTTGTTTTCTCGAACCAGGAATCGATTTGTGAAAACTGTTCACTGTCGCTGTCGATCAGCAAAATATCACGCGGTTCAAGGCGCGACAGATCGACATTGTTTTTGGAAAAACCCCGCCGTTCCAGCCATTGCGGGGATACCAGCGCATGGTAAATTTCGGGCGTTAACAGTTCCATTGTCCAGCCTTCCGGGCCGGGCAGGTCTTTGGGGGCGATTTGAAGGGCAATATCAATTTCGAGCGGATCGAGATCATCATCAAATTCGATTTTGCGAAACTGCACCGGAATATCGTCCGGTATCGCGCGGCGCAGACTTTCGAGTTCCTCGATCAGAATGCTAAGTGCAGGTGTGGCCAGGGCACCGATGCGAATCGCACGGCCCTTGTCGGGGCCAATTTCGCGGGTGATGCCGGAAATATCATCCAGAGCAGCAGTCAGGCGGGGCAATAACTGGCGGGCTGACTTGGTCAGCGACAATCCCCGTCCTTTGCGCACAAACAGCACAACACCGACATTTTCCTCAAGCTGGCGCAACTGGTGGCTGATGGCACTTTGGGTCACATTCAGCTCTTCTGCGGCATCCTTGACACTTTGATGGCGGGCCGTGGCTTCAAAGGCGACAAGGGCGCGGAGGGGGGGTAATTTGCGACGCATCATGATTTTCCGTTAACAGGCATTGCAGGCTGGTTCTGTTTAACAGGACCGGCGTTTTGTTTGGGACAAAATTTTCTCATCGGTCGGTGAAAACTCTTCATTCGTTTTTTTGAATGGTTCCGGGCAAGATGCTATCCAGAGAGGGTTTCCAGACCCTATGTCTCCTTGCGCCACCCGCAGTTCCTGACTGACCCCGGCTTTGGAAACTCCCTCTTTAATCCTTTCAAATCTGACAGCAGGAAATTCGCCATGACCCGGACGCTGGCGCGCCTGAGCGGAAATTTGCGCGGCGTTTTATGGATGACAGCCGCAATGTCATCGGGCGTTTGTGTTGATGTGTGCGCCAAGCTGGTATCGGCTGATGTGCCAACGGCCCAGATTTTGGCGATGCGGGCCATTCTGACAGTTGTTATGTTTGTGGTCATTGTCGGATTTGTTGGCACAAGGCAGATCCGCACCCGTCGCCCGTTTGCGCATATGGCGCGCGGGGTGCTGTGGTATAGCTCGCTTTTTTGCGTTTTCTTTGCCCTGCGGCAAATGAGCATCAGCGAGGTTAACGCCTATTTGTTCATCGAGGCCCTGCTGACCGTGATGCTGGCCGTGGTGTTTTTTGGCGAAAAGCTGACCGGCCGTAAAATTGCCGCCACTTTGCTGGGTCTGGTCGGGGTCTGGGTGATGTGTGTGCCTAAAATGGACGGTTTTGGCGTGCCGCTGGGCATTGCGGCGGCGTTGGTCGGGGCATTTTGTTTTTCGGCCCAAACCCTGTTTGCCAAGGTCATGGTTCGAACTGAAACCAATTTTTCCATGTTATTCTGGCCGCAACTGGTGGCGATTGTGATCTGGGTGCCGGTGGCCCTTATGACGTGGCAACCCGCGAGCATTGCCGATTGGGCGTTATCGGGCGGGGCCGGTTTTTTTGCCATGACCACCAATTACATGGTTTTGCGCGCCGTTCGCGTCGCCGATGCCAGTGTGATTTCGCCCGCTGCCTATACCGCATTGCCGTTTTCGATGGCGATGGATCTGATCTTTTTCGATATGCTGCCGATGCCGATTATTTTTGTCGGTGCCGGGTTGGTCATATTGGCGGTGATGCTGCTGGACTTTAAAGGCGGGGTTAAATCGGCCTCTGTTGATGATAGTGATGACAGTAATGACAAGCTGGCAGAAGATGCGACATCACAGGTGGAACGTCCCGCCGATATACGGGTTTAAAGCACTTTTCCTTTAATCGCGTGATCCGCGTGGGAAACGACCAAACCGGGTTTGCCGGTTTGGCCGGTATTCCAGGGGCGACTTTAGCTTAAGCTGTATCGTGATGACGCAGCGAATCCGGTGGGACATGCAGGCGGTCGGTCATGCCGTAATCGCGCATCACATCGGCAACCCGCAGGCGGTAATCTGAAAAGATATGATCCCGGCCCTGGCTTTGCGCGGCGCGATGTTCGCCAAGGCTGCGCCATGCTGTAACGGCATCTTCATCGCGCCAGAAGGACAGCGATAAAATTTTGCCGGGTGTTGTGATGCTTTCAAACCGTTCAATCGAGATGAAACCGTCAATGTCATCCAGCAACGGTCGCAATGCGCCTGCGATGTCAAAATAATCGTCTCTGCGGTCCGGTTTGGGGGTTACTTCAAAAATAACCGCGATCATGGGGCGATCCTTTGGCTGTGTGGGCCCGAGGCCAGACGGTAAAACTGCCTTTCTTCGCGGCGAATAAACTGTTCCTTTTGCGCAAAGCGATAATTTTCCTGCCCCAGCGGGTCATTTTGCAAGCGCTGACGATAGGCTTCATAAGCCGACAGGCTCGGCAGCGAATAAACCCCGTAGGCGGTAGTGGTGGTGCCTTCATGCGGGGCGAAATAGCCAATCAGGTCAGCCCCGCAGCGCGGGATCGCCTGGCCCCAGTTGCGCGCATATTCGGCGAAGGCTTCTTTTTTATAAGGATCGATTTCATAGCGGATAAAACAGGTCAGCATTTAAGGCCCCTTGATCGCGGTTAAATTAAAAGATGGTCGAGGAATCATGCGTGTTTAGTGGCAATCGGGCGTGTTTTGCGTGGCCAGTTGATGGCGGCCACCCCGATCAGGGCACAGCAAATGCCAGCCAATGTCAGCGAGTCGATTTTTTCACCCAGCAATAAAACACCCAGCGCAACACCGACCCCGGCGCGCAAATAGCTTTGGCTGGCAACGCCCATTGATCCCAGCGTGCGCACCAGCCGGAAATAAATCATCAGGGCGACACCGGTGCAAAATACCGATAGCACAAGGACGGCGATAATCGCGCGGGGCGAGGGGGTTAATGCCCAGGGCTGATCGATCAGCAGGCTGGCCGGGATCAGGCAGATGCTGGCCCAGATCATGGTGCCTGCGGCTGTAACGGTTGCGGAAAGCCCGCTAAAACGTTTGCCGTAAATGGCACCGCAGGCATACAGCAAGGCACCGAGCAATACCGCGCCCTGACCCTTAATATCAGTGCCAAGGCCGTGTAAAACACCGGGACCAACAATCAGGATCACGCCCGCAACCCCGATCATTGAGCCGATCAGTTTGGCCGTGTTCACCGTTTCGTGGCGGGTGACAAACAAGGTGATGAAAAACAGAAAAACCGGCGATGTGGAATTCAGCACGCTGGCAAGACCGCTATCGACATATTGTTGGCCCCAGGCCAGAACGGTCCAAGCGCCAATGGAATTAAAAATCGCCTGAATCAGCAGCATGCGCCATGTTTTGCCATCGCGCGGAAATTTATCGCCCCGCCACATAACAATGCCGGTCAGAAACAGGGCGGCAATGCCAACCCGCGCCGCAATCAGGGTGACGGGGGGAAAATCAACAAGCGCGATCTTGATAAAAATATAGGATGAACCCCACAAAAGGGCGAGAACGGCCAGCAATAGAAACTCGGCTGCCAAGGTGGTTTTGGGTGTTTGCATATGGGACTCCTGTCGCGGGGAACCGAAATAACTGTGGCCTATTATCCCGATTGCGCGACTGGAATGTTTCGATTAACATCGAACTATGAAAGAAGGACCCGACATTGCCCGTGTGGCCGCATTGATTGGTGATCCAGCGCGGGCAAATATGCTGACCGCGCTGATGGCGGGGCGTGCTTTAACCGCAACCGAGTTGGCACAGGAAGCGGGAGTGACGGCACAAACAGCCAGTTCGCACCTGGCAAAGCTGCTTGACGGGGGCATTGTTGAGGCACGCAAGCAGGGTCGGCATCGTTATTTTACCCTTGGCAATGCCGATATTGTTGAATTGCTGGAAACCCTGATGGGCATTGCCCAGCGGACCGGCCATAACCGGGTGCGCACCGGCCCCAAAGACCCGGCCTTGCGCAAGGCCCGCATTTGTTATGATCATTTGGCGGGGGAAATGGGGGTGGCCCTGTTTGAAAACCTGCAACAGCGGCAATTGCTGGTTTGTGATCAGACAGGTGATATCAAACTGACCGATGACGGTGCCGGTTTTGTCACCGGTTTTGGCCTTGATCTGGCACAGATGCGGCAATTGCGCCGCCCGTTATGTCGCGAATGCCTGGATTGGTCGATGCGCCGGTCGCATTTGGCCGGGGCGGTGGGGGCGGCATTATTGCAGCGCATGCTGGATCTGGGCTGGGCGCGGCGGTTGCACGATTCGCGGGTGGTGGATTTTACCCCGGCGGGCGAGCGGGCCTTTTATGACTTGTTTTCGTCCCGACCCAGTAACTGATCCACAAAGGCCGGAACCGTTTGGGTGGCCGGGCCATAAATACCATCGTCAAACAGGCTGGCCCCCTCGCTGGGTTCGAGATTGATTTCGATGGTTTCGGCCTGGGCATGATGGCGGGCGATTTCGACAAACCCGGCAGCGGGATAGACATTTCCCGATGTGCCAATCGACAAAAACAGTCCGCAGAATTCAAGCGACTGGTAAATACGCTCCATTTCCAGCGGCATTTCGCCAAACCACACAATATGCGGTCGCAGGCTGCCTTTATGGCCGCAATGGGGGCAGGTGTCGTCGCCGCCAAGGTCGTTGTGCCACGGGCTGATGGCTGCGCACTGAAGGCACTGCACCTTTAACAATTCGCCATGCATATGGATCAGGTTCTTGCTGCCCGCCCGGCCATGCAGATCGTCAATATTCTGGGTGACCAGCAAAACATCGCCCGGCCAGTTTTTTTCCAGATCGGCCAGGGCATCATGGGCGGCATTGGGAATGACAGCCGGGTCGTGCAAAATCTTGCGGCGGTCATTGTAAAAACTGTGCACAAGGGACGGGTTTTTAACAAAAGCCTCTGGTGTCGCCACTTCGGAAATATCGTATTTCGCCCAGATCCCGTCCGGGTCGCGAAAGGTATGCAGGCCGCTTTCGCGCGATATGCCCGCCCCGGTTAAAATAACAATCGGGGCAGCTTCCTGGCGCAGGACATCCATGACGGCATGGGAAAGGGACATGGTTCACCCCGGATCTGTTTGCGATTACAACTGGTTTAGTTTGATATTTAAACTAAAAAATTTAAACATGCTGCCAAGCTGTAAAAATGGCCCCAATCACCAGAAGTGAGGGGCCATTTTTATATTATATCAATGATTTATCTGATTATGCGGATGTATCAATGTTGCTTCCCGGTTCGCTGCCCGCATCGGGCGCGCTACCTTCGGGTTTTTTGGCAACACCGACCATTGCCGGGCGCAACAGGCGATCTTTAATGACGTAACCGGCCTGCATGACCTGGGCAACATGCCCTTCCGGATGTTCGGTGCTGGGCATTTCAAACACGGCCTGATGTTTGTTCGGGTCCAGTTTTTCGCCCAGCGGTTCCATCTTTTTAATGCCGTTTTGCTCGAACGATTTCAACAGGGTCCGTTCGGTCATTTCAACGCCTTCGATCAGCGTTTTCATGGCATCGTTCTGATGGGCACCATCGCCTGCGGCTTCAAGGGCGCGACGCAGATTATCGCCAACATCAAGAAGGTCGCGGGCAAATTTGCTAATGGCGTAATTGGCCGAATCCTCGACATCCTTTTTGGCGCGGCGGCGAATGTTTTCGGCTTCGGCGGCGGTCCGCAACATGCGGTCTTTCAGTTCGGCATTTTCAGCCTGAAGGGCCGCAATAACTGCCTTTGCATCCTGTGCCTCGTCCTGCGCAATATCTTCCTGCGCGGCTTCTTCGGCGGCAACCTGCTCGGCCGGTGTGGCATCCTGCATATCTTCGTTGGTGTTTTTTGCGGTTTCCGTCATGTGTTGGACTACCTTCTGTTTGTTGTGTGGCCTGGCACGCAGCGCCACTAAAATTAACCAATCAGTCGCCCGACCAATTTGGCGGTATAGTCGACCAGCGGAATAATCCGGGCATAATTGATCCGCGTCGGTCCGACAACCCCGATTGCGCCGACAATGCTGCCTTCGGCGTTCTGATAGGGCGATATCACCATCGACAAACCCGATCCACCAAACAACTTGTTTTCGGTTCCGATAAAAATCTGAACTCCTTCGGCGTCTGAAGTCACGTCCAAAAGCTCGAGGATCTGGTCTCGTGCTTCCAAAACATTAAACAGCCGTCGAACGGTTTCAAGCTGTTCGATGGTGGCAATATTTTCCAAAAGCTGGGATTGCCCCTTAATGATCAGCGATGAATCCTTTACCCCGCCTGCCCAGGTCGCAATGCCTGCATCAATCAGATTGGCTGAAATGACATCCAGCTCGGTCTGAATGCGGTCCCGCTCGCGTGCGACCAGAAGGCGTGCATCATCAAGAGTTTTTCCAGCTAGCTGCGTATTTAGATAATTCGCTGCCTCTGTCAATGCCGAGGTGGGCAAATTGGCCGGAACATCGACAATGCGGTTTTCCACACTGCCATTTTGCGCCACCAGAACAGCCAGTACCTTGCCTGGTGAAAGGGGCACGAATTCGATTTGCTTAAGGCGTAATCCGTCGGTTTTCGGTGCAACCACCAACCCGGCACAGCGCGACAGGCCCGAGAGCATGCTGGTGGCTTCGCCCAGCATTTCATCAAGCGAATATCCCGCCCGTTCACAGTTTTTGGTCAGTTGGTCGCGCTCGGCATTGGGAAGGTCGCCGACTTCCATTAAGGCATTTACAAATAGCCGCAGCCCTTTTTCACTGGGCAATCGCCCGGCGGAAATATGCGGGGCAACGAGCAAGCCCTGATCTTCAAGATCGGACATGACATTGCGTACGGTGGCGGCCGAAAGTTTTTCTGACAGGCGCCGCGCAATGGTGCGTGATCCGATCGGTTCACCGGTTTCAACATAGGCATCTACGATCTGACGAAACACCTCGCGGGATCGTTCATTCAGATCGCCCAGCATTGTGTTGTCCATAAGCGCCATTTAAACCTTGTTACATGCGGTTTTGCAGTATCAGGTTGAATTTAGACAGCGTGTATCGTGCCGTCAATTGCGCGCTGTTGCAGGGCAGGGCCGATAATTTGTGTCATTGTCCTTTGCCAGCCTGTTTTTCGGGCGGTTGAAACCGGTGAAACCAGCGAAAATGCTGGACCTTTGGGGGATGGACCATTAGCTTGGCCGCATTCCAGTTTTGGTCCGGATTGTGCCCCGGACCCATCATTCATTTTGTTATGAGGTTCCCTTCATGCGTCCTTCCGGTCGTTCCCTTGATCAGCTTCGCGATATCACCATCGAAACCGGTGTCAGCAAATATGCCGAAGGCTCCTGCCTGATTAAATTTGGTGACACGCATGTTTTGTGCACCGCAACAGTTGAAGACAAGGTGCCGGGCTGGATGCGCAACTCGGGCAAAGGCTGGATTACTGCGGAATATGGCATGTTGCCGCGCGCAACCGATTCGCGCATGCAGCGCGAAGCCACCCGTGGCAGCCAGTCGGGCCGCACCCAGGAAATTCAGCGTTTGATCGGCCGTTCGATCCGGGCGGTGACCGATCTTAAGGCCATGGGCGAAATGCAGATGCGCCTTGATTGTGATGTGATCCAGGCCGATGGCGGCACCCGGACCGCGTCGATCACCGGGGCCTATATCGCCGCTCATATCGCGTTTCAGGGGATCCGTCGCCTGGGCCTGATCAAGGAAATTCCCTTTACCCAGGCTGTTGCCGCCATTTCCTGTGGTCTTTACAAAGGCACACCGGTTCTTGATCTGGATTACGCCGAAGACAGCAATGCCGGGGCCGATGCCAATTTTGTGCTCGCGGGCAATAGCGGGCTGGTTGAAGTGCAGGCTACTGCCGAAGATGTGCCGTTTGACCGCGATGCCTTTGATCAGATGCTTGATCTGGCGCGCAAGGGCTGCGACGAACTGTTTGCCAAACAGCGCGCGGCACTGGGCCTGTAAATTTGTCTTTGGCCCATGATCAAAGATTAACGGCCAAAGATCAAAAAACCGAACCCGTTTAATTTTGAGACTTGCAGGCCGGAAAATGGTACGTCGCTTTACGGAAAAGAAGCTGGTGATTGCCAGCCATAACAAAGGCAAGATCGTTGAAATTACCGACCTTCTTGCTCCTTTTGGCATCGAGGTTGTTTCAGCAGGTGATCTTGGTTTGCCCGAACCCGAAGAAACCGAAAACTCGTTCATCGGCAATGCGCAATTAAAGGCCCTTGCCGCCGCACGGGCGGCAAATCTGCCTGCACTGGCCGATGATTCGGGCATGGCGGTTTGGGCGTTAGAGGGCGCACCGGGCATTTATTCCGCCCGTTGGGCCGGCCCGGATCGCGATTTTGACCTGGCGATGCAAAAGGTGCAAACTGCAATGGGCAACGATCCCGACCGCCGGGCTGATTTTATTTGTGCTTTGTCGCTGGCCTGGCCTGATGGCCATGTTGAAAATTTCGAAGGCCGGATCGAAGGCGATCTGGTTTGGCCAAAGCGGGGCAAAAACGGCTTTGGTTATGATCCGATGTTTTTGCCGCGCGGCTTTGATCAGACCTTTGGCGAAATGCCTGCCGCCAAAAAACATGACATGAGCCATCGTGCCAAGGCTTTCGATATGCTGGTTAAGGCCTGTTTTGCATAAGGGCCTGTTTCGTTCTATCTGATGTCAGGCACCGTCGGTCGATATCGTCGGTGCCTGAATTTTATTTGCCCCCAGGGGCCATATTTTTGCTGCCATGAAAGACCATACCGTTGATAACGCCCGAAGCCGTCCCGTTTGGCATTTACATCCATTGGCCGTTTTGCCTGTCGAAATGCCCCTATTGCGATTTCAACAGCCATGTCGCCAATCATGTGGATCATGCCCGCTGGCGTGTGGCATTGCGGGCTGAACTGGCGGTGGGGGCCGCGCGCCACCCGGATCGGGTGGTGGGATCAATATTTTTTGGCGGCGGCACGCCCTCGCTGATGGACCCGGAAACCGCCGGGGCGCTGATTGCGGATATCAAAACATACTGGCGGGTTGCTGATGATGTTGAAATCACGCTCGAAGCCAATCCCGGTACGGTGGAGATTGACCGTTTTTCGGCCTTTGCTGCCAATGGTATCAACCGGGTATCGCTGGGTATTCAGGCATTAAATGATCGCGATCTGGAATTTTTGGGCCGGGTTCATAATGCGACCGAGGCACGGCGCGCTCTTGATGTGGCCGCCACGGTATTTGATCGCTTCTCGTTTGATCTGATCTATGCCCGGCCTGATCATAACCCTGACGCCTGGCGCCGTGAATTGCGCGACGGGCTCGATATCGCCAGGGGACATATTTCGCTTTATCAGCTGACGATCGAGCCGGGAACGCGGTTTTATACCCTGCATCAGCGCGGCGAATTAAAAGTGCCGGGCGAAGATCTGGCGGCCGCGCTTTACGACATTACCCAGGAAGAAACCGAACTGGCCGGTTATCGCTGCTACGAGGTTTCCAATCACGCAAAGCCGGGCCAGGAAAGCCGCCATAATCTGGTTTATTGGCGTTATGGCGATTATCTGGGCATTGGGCCGGGCGCGCATGGCCGCGAAGCCGTGGTGGGCGCTGACGGGCATATTACGCCGATGGCAGTGCGCCGTCATCGTGCGCCTGATATCTGGTTGGACCGGGTTGAAAAACTGGGTCATGGCACACAGGAAGAAGTGGCGCTGGACCGTGACGAACGCCTGATTGAAATGGTGATGATGGGTTTGCGCCTGAACGAGGCAATTCCCCTGTCGCGGTTTGACCGGGTAGCAGGGGCTGGTCCGCGTGATGTGCTGGATGCCGAACGGCTTGAAACCCTGATTGTTTCGGGTGATTTGATATGTGACGGGGCCGGGTTACGCGCCACACAGCAGGGGCGCAACCGGTTGAACGGCGTTTTGGGCTATCTTTTTGATCCTGCCGTTTAAGGGAAATGGCTGATTTTCGCAGTTTTTCGGGTTTTGCAAAAAAACAGCGAAAAGATCGGTGAAAACTTTGAAAAAGTTTGTTGACACTTGTTTGTCAGCGCGTATATTCCGCCCCGTTCCGGACGACAAATCCGGAACAAACCAGACAGCCCCTAAGCCCAGGTGGCGGAATTGGTAGACGCGCTGGCTTCAGGTGCCAGTGGCCGCAAGGTCGTGGAAGTTCGAGTCTTCTCCTGGGCACCATCTTCCTGTGTATCCCAGTGATACCGGGAAGTTGTTGATTATCAAAGAGCATACCTCACCATACTGGTACACAATGGTGAGGTACAATGCTTTTTAGATTGGTTCGTCCTATGCGACGTAAAGACACATCAATTCCGCATTTTGTCCAGCGGATACCCAGTGATCTAATCCCAAAAGTTTCCGGTCTGAAATTGTCGTTGCCTGTTGGTGATAAAATTGTCGCCCGTACGGTTAGTGCTTCTGCATCGGTCGTTAAGGTGTCTCTTGGCACCCGTGATCCTCATGAAGCCAAAATCAGACAGGCACAGATTGCTACTTATCTCGAGGGGGTTTGGCAGTCGATCCGCAAGGGGCCAGCAAAGTTGACGATGAAACAAGCTGTGGCGCTTGCCGGTGAGATATACAGGACTTGGGTGGGCGCACTTGAAGACGATCCCGGTTCCCCCTCGTTATGGGGGAAGGTGAAAGCTGATAACGAGACAGCCTTGCGCGGAGAGTTTGGTTACGCTCAATTGATGATCCCCGGCCACTCCAAGACCAGAAAGAGCCTCGAAGAGCGTTTTGGCGGCTTTGCTGATGTTGTCCTGTCAAAGCGTGGCCTTGTGATTGATCAGGAAAGTCGGGAAAAGTTATTAGGGCAGGTGGCTGCTGCTTTGGGTTTGGCAGCTGAAAAACTACAACGTCACAGCTTTGGTGATTACACGCCGGACAATAACGAGGCCCGTTTCCCTGAGTGGACCGCATCAAAGCCTGTAGAAAAATCACCCAGCCCATCGGTTACGATCAATCAGCTTTTGCAAGGCTGGTGGAAAGAGGCGGGGCGGGACGGGGGCCGTTCAAAGAGTACCTTTGAGAGCTATAGTAAAGCTGTCAGATATTTTATTGATTATCTGGGTCATGAAGATGCAACGAAGGTCACGGCACGGGACGTTGTTGGTTACAAAGATAAGCGGCTGGAAGATATTAGCCCAAAAACAGGCAAGCCTATATCGGCACGGACAATCAACGACTCGGAGTTGTCCGGCCTAAAGACTGTGTTTGGTTGGGGTGTTAAACAGCATTTGATCCCTGATAATCCGGCTAAGGGCATTGCGGTTTCCTATACCCGGCCTGTAATTGCGAGGTCCAAGGGCTTCACCGATGAGGAGGCGGTCGCTTTGTTGCGCCATGCCTTGAACCACCGCCGGGTAAATAACGAAACAGAGAAGATCGCCAATGCCAAGCGGTGGGTGCCTTGGGTTTGTGCTTATACCGGTGCGCGGGTTGGTGAGATTGTGCAAATGCGCAAACAAGACCTGATTAAGCGGGGTGGGTGCTGGTTTATCGTGATTACCCCTGATGCCTTTGCTGTCAAGGGACGGCAATATCGCCATATTCCCATACACCCGCATCTTGTCGAGACAGGCTTTGTTGTGTTTGTGCAATCGCAGACGGATGGCTACCTGTTTTTATCACCGAATGCTCAGGGAGAAGTTTCGGGGGCATGGAATGCGGCAAAGAACAGGTTGCAAGAGTTTGCCCGTCAAATCATCACTGATCTCAATGTAAAACCTAACCATGGCTGGAGGCACAGGTTCATTACCTTGGGCAGACGCCACGGGATGTCACAAGAGATACGGCGCATGATTACGGGACACCGTGGAGAGGGCATAGACGAGCAAGATTATGGTGATCCTGAGGGCCTTTACCGTGAAATATGCAAACTCCCGGCCTACAAGGTTTGAGGGCTTAAGTGGTCTGGCTGGCTTTGGTTTATACCCTTCTCGCTCGTGAAATATATGTTGCCTCCCAATTGGCTGACAGGAAACAACAGGGCAGGCAGCTGTCATTTACAAGGTCCACATCCACGCGATCACTTTTGCTGTGGACCGGGAAGGTCTTGCGACCGCTGCTGAGGCCCACACGCCCAATCGTTGCTGAGCGAGACCCGAGAATTTTCCCGGTGAACTTGTAGACGTAGGCTTGTGCCTTCCAATGAGGTTTGACCTCAATACGGAAATAACCCGAATTGTCAAAAGTTACAGACCAATAACGCATTTGAAGTCTGCCTGTATTCACGGGATAAACTCCCGTTGTCGCTGTTCCGGCCTTCACTGTCTGTTCGGAAAACCTGTAGCGCATCGTGAAGGGTCTCCCGATATACACCGGGACATCATCGTGTTTTCCTTCAACGGTAACGGTGTCAGTTCCTTGTGAAAGGACATTAAGGACCACGCCGGGGGTGTAGAAGCTCATATCCGCTGAATATCTGGTAAAGGCCACAGCCTGCCCGTGAAGCTGATAAGGCAGTTGGTAGGTGGTTGACCCGGTGTCCTCGTCGTAACTGATGGACAAGCATTGGGTTTCATCCACGCGCCTGTCCAAGCGGCACTCAAAGTTGGCATAGGGGTCAACCCGGCCCGGTTCAACCGAGAGCATCTCCAGATAGACCCCATCGGGATACTGGACCACCAGATAACAATCGGTGTTGATGAACTCGGCATTCAGGATGGACGTGTTGTTGTCCCCTAAGATGTATTTGGACCACGCTGATTGCAGCTTCTCGGAGCCTTGCCAGTAATATTTGTAGGTGTAGATCGCGTTGCGTTCCCCTCGGGTCAACACAAAGACAATCTCTTCGTTACTGGCGGCTGCGATCTTGAAGGCTCCTGCGGGGATATATTGGGGGACGTGTGAGGTGATCTCTGCGACATCACTGCTTTGGGTGTCACCATCCACGTAAATCTCTCGGATGCCTGCATATTGGCCTTTCTCAATAACAAAGAACACAGTCTTGCCGACACCTGTTGGTTTGGCCTTCAGGCTACTTTCAAACTCAGTCATGGTTTTGATCTTGGCGGTCTCGCTGGACAGGACATCGCCGCTCACCAGCTTGAACTGAGCCTGATCAGAAAAGAAAATCAGCTCTTCATTGAAAGGTACAGCATGGCGGAGAATGGAGACCTTGTTGGTGGAACTGGCAATATCAATCGGGTCACTGTCAACAAGGGTCGTCACTGTCGAGGGGAAGAACTCAAAGAACTCAGTGGCCCGTGAGAGGATCGCATTGCCATCCGAGAGCATTCCCAGCCGGTTCTCATAGAAATACACATCGTTGATCTTGCGACCAACAAAGGTCGGGGCCGGGGCGCTATCTTCATCCCCAACTTCCCGTTCACCCCATTCAATCGTCTCAAAACTGAAGGTGCCGTCTGCCTGTCTGATCAGGGCGTGAGGCATTGTTGTTGCCTTGAACTTCCAAGGGATGGAAGGCTTAACCGTTTCCTCCCAAAGCCCATAATCGAAAGTGGCCCCTTCGTTGTTTGGGGTGAATTTCACAAAGTAATTATCGAAGTTTGAAAACTGCTCCCCGATGACCTCCAAGGTGAACCCTGCGGGGGCGATGGTCGGCAGCTCTGAGAACCGCTGGACACGTTCCTTGAACACGGAGATATTCTGGTTTGACCGGCTGTCTTCCACCTTGATCTCAAAGTCTGACTTGTCGGTTTTCCTGATGTGGATCACAGGGCCTTCGCGCTGGAGTTCCCAAGTATCGTCAAGGTTCGTATTTAAGGCCGTCGCAAGGTCTTCGGCAATCTTGGTGGTCTTCAGGGCCTCACTTGCGGTGGTTGTCCGTGAGGCCACCTCAGAGCCATCTATGGTGATCTTGTAGTCCGTCTCATAGTTGGCCTGATTGACGAACACGATGGCTTCAACACCGCGATCCGGGGACAACTCTTCATCCATCTTGACCGTCACTGAGGTGTTCAGAACGAAGGTGTAATCGGCAATGGTGACACAGCGAAAATCTTCCTCAGCCAAGCTGGAGCCAAGGTAAGTGTCCGGGCTGGGTACTGTGACGGTCTTCTGGTTTCCCTCAAGGTCAAACACCCTGATTTGCCCGTCGGTGATGATCACCTTGTAGCGTTCATTCACATCACGGTTGATCAGGTGGACATAGGCAGAGCCAACGTGACCATCCATGATCTTTGCGCGGTGGCGTGTCGAGGGGCGCATCTTCAGGCCCTCAACAATGGAGGAATAAGCGTTTTCCTGAAGAGCGCATTGGGATGGCTGGCGGAGTTCGTCGGATTGCTGAGAGACCCCATTGATCAGGTTGGGGATGGTTGAATTGATTAGGGACATGGACACCAATTGTTAATGTTTAAATAGAAAACCCCGCCTCCTTTTCAGGAAGCAGGGCGATTGCGCTGAGATTTTTCGTGGGGATTATTCCGGCGGGTAAAGAGCTGCGTGTTTTGCTCGGGCGGCTTCTTCCATCGCTACAATTTCAGCCCAAGTATCGTACGTCCAGCCAAAGGTTTGACTGTTGTAATACGCCTCTCCCAGACCGGGGCAGTAGATGTAAAATTCTCCCCTGTGCAGTTCGATCTCAAAATTTCCAATGATAAGACGCATGGTGTGCTTCCCCTGTGTGCGGTTTCAATGCAAGCAAGAGACTCCTTCCACACCATAAAAACAATCTAGATTTAAAAATATGTTTCGTGCATTATCATTAAAATTCAATAACTTATCCACCTTCGCAACTAATGCAGATTACGGAAGTTGGTTGATATTCAATCCGGGGAGACACCAAATGAAATCCATCGCCACCACATTGTTGATCCTTGCGTCCATCTCAGTGATGACACCCGCTGTTGCAGCTCCATCGGTTAACCGTGGGATGTGTGAGGGTACATCTGGCATGGTCCCGTGTGGGCCAAGCACCCCTAAATGTATGATCATCAATGGTAAACGGTACTGTAGGTGATATCCATCTAGGAGTTACTCTAAGAGTTATCCTATATAATAACCTATAATAGGAACTTATATAGGAAACCTATAGAGGGAACTAAGGGGGTCTCTCCTATAAGTGCTACCCAATTGATTATTTAATAATTTCAATTACTTAATGGGGTCAGTCCTTCAAACCGATGAGGAAGCCCAAAGGAGTCCATAGGAAGCCCTGTGAGAGCGTCTGGGGGTAATGTTAACATGGGCCGCCAGATACCCTTCAGGTGCTCTCTAGGGTGGTTTTACGGCTTCTCATTGAGAATATACTGGAAATGGCGGGGGTGTGGGCTGTTTCGCTTTTGGTCGCTATTTAGTCGGTGGAGGGCCGCCTTTCGGGCCATAACGTATTTTACCCACATGTGCAGTTAGGTTCGCCGATAACTATGCAAAATGCACCACCCAAGGAGTGCATAGAGATTTGCCTAAAAGTCATCTTCATCTTGTTCTTCAGTATCCGGGAGATAACCCTGAAGGGCTTCAACAAGATCAGGCAGACGGCGACCAAAATGTATATCAAAGGCCCTCGCTGCAAGCGTGGTATTCCGGGGTAGTTTTTTACCAAACTCACGGGACAATCTATCGGCATAGTCATTAGCCTGACCGTCTAACCATTGCCCCATTTGGTCATTATCCAGCGGTTCCCGTTCTCGCTCATTAAAGGCGTCACGGGCCTTGCTCCAGTTTTCATAATCGTAAGCCTCCTCGCCTAGTGCAGTCTTGGCGCGTCTCATGATAGCTACCTGTCCGTCTGAAATGCTGGCAGCTTCCCTCACTTGTTTCTTTGAGTACGCATTGAGAAGCACAAGACGCCATGCGTAATTCTGGCGTTCTGATGTGATCATTGGCAATTTGGCTTTGCTGTTTGCCCTTCCTGCCTCCAGCACGGCCTCTTCGAGTGATCCTTGGAAATATTGAACGGGTATCGCTTTGATAACGCCGGATCGTCGGTAGGCTTCGCGGCGGTGGTGTCCATCAATCAGGATGGCCTTTTCTCCAACCTGAAAAATCGTGACAGCTTCAAGACCTCCCTGCGCCTTGATGGCCCGACAAAGCTCCTGAATGTGTCTTTCATCAAGTTCTCTTGGCTGGAAAAGTTCGGTGTGTTCGTGGATTTGGTCTATAGGCAACTCAGTGGGAAGGTTGGCCGTTACCTGATCAAGTTTGGAAATATTCGTTAACTCTTCCAGTATTTCTTTTGGTCTGTACCCAAGCAGATCATCAAGGTCTAGCGGTGTTTCGTGTTTGGCAGGCTGGGACATTATTCTTAAATTCCTTAATTGGGTTGGTGTTCTTCATTGCCTTGATACGTCTTGCTTTGGGGTCTTTAAGCCTCTTTTTTATCCCCTGCGAGTTGACCCTCGGCATGGTACGGGCGAACGCTGAGAAGCGTATGGTGGCAGTTCCCTAAAAGGGTCTTGACCCGTTCGGCTTCCCTCTTGACTCCTTTGGCCTTAGAGATAGTAAGGGGGTGTTCGGTTACCAGTTGGTCCCGTTCCTTGGTTTGCCGTTCGATTTTCTTTTGGAGAATTGAGGCAGCCTTCAGGATCGAACCTTCTCCTCACCCATGATGTAGGCTCTATCCTTGGTCCCGTACAGGCTCCACAGGAGTCCACAGGAAGCCTTGTAAAAGCCGCTGAGGTGATTGAGTGCCCCCCTTAGCCTGAAGTCTCTTAGCAGCTCTCTAGGGTGACTTAAACGCAGTCACAGGCTCTTAAATTGGTTCGCTGTCATATGTGAACCCGTGCAGGTTTCTTTTGTTCCGTCATTTTGTTGATCTCCGATCCTCCTTGTGGGATATTTGGAGGGAGCCGGGAGATACATTAAGCATCGCCCGACCCTCGTTGTTATGGGTTACTGGTCAAGGTATCTAAGCGCCAACTTAAATAACGCCTTGATCAGTTCCCTAACGAGGAGCCTTATCAACCAGCGTTGCATCGGCTTACCCTCCAATGTTCACCCGGCACGATTACCGGGCGGTGACAGCGAGCTATCACGACGCAAACCCATTAGGTTCACGTTTCGGCCTTGCTTAAGGGCTTTCATGGAGGGTCTTGCTGAGTGCTTGGGCAGATTTAAAGCCGAGCTTCGCGGCAAGCTCCGACATTGTGATTGCCCCCTTGGATGTCATGAGGGCCTGCCACGCTTCCACCTTGGGGGCATCTTCTGTGACTTTACCCTCCAACTGTTTGACCTGAGCCTCTGCTTGTTCCCGCCGCTCTGCTTCATCGGCAGCGAGGCGCAACGCTTCAGCAAAGGAGGTCGGAATAGCAGGCAAAGCCGGTGCCTGGGTCTTCAGTTCAGCTTCCATCCGGTTGAACTCTTCGATGTACCGGAGCTTGAACTGCATGGCCTGCTTCCGGTGTATCCCATGACCAACAGCGTGAAGCCATCCTTGGTCATGTCATAGGCTGGTTCGAGACGTACCCCAAAACCAGTACGCCGTTCATAGGACGCTTCGATGAAATAGCTTTGGGCTGAAATCTCAGCTTGAAAGGCTTCAAGCGCATTGCGAATGTCGGCAATTACATTCTTGTGTGCCTTTCCAAAGAACTCCGCCACGTCCCGGCTATTGGCGAACGCTTCATTATTCTTGACGATGACGACAGGGTTAAGGGGATTGGTGGGGGTCATGGTGATTTCTCTCTTGTGTGAATTAGTTGCGAAGGTGATGACCCCAAACCACTCCTTCCATCACCTTAATTTAGTTGAGAAGATTGGCCTTCCGCTATTCTTTAGGAGGTATAGAAAACCCTTCCTTCCCCTATAAGATGATGAATATAAGGGTTTTCTATATGAACAGGCCTGAAGCAATCGGGGGGACTAATGATCGGGATGTTTAGAAAGCGGATGCCATTGGCAGGGCAGCGGGAGATAGCGGATATGCTCTCGCTAGAGATCATTCGGTTTGCAAAGGAGAACGACGGTGCATTACCCCCGGTCATGGTGATGTTTCAAATGGCCTGTGTTTGGTTTGATATGTTTGAGTATCGCAAGACTGAGGAAGATGTGAAAAACGTCGTTCTGTCTGCGATGGCCCTCACGAGAGCTACTTTCAATGGGCCGGTAGATGACCCGTTAGGAGATGAAATTGAAGCAATGCTAAATGAGGGTGAGAAGTTGGCCGGGGACAGTGTTCAAGCTGAGGCCGTCGTCTCTGATGAAGAACTGGCGGAACGCCTTGATCGTCTTAAGCACGGCCTTGCCGCGAAAATGTCAGACAGGTGACCCTATTTCACAGAGCATTTATTCGCTTCAGCTCGTGATATTGCTTCAAGGCGTTCATACTGTGCGTGGCCTCTGACCCATTCCCAAGTGATCTCATGGCTCTGACTGAGCTGATCAAGTTCCTTCCATAATTCGGCGTTCTTCACAGGCTTGCTGCCCGATTTGTTTAAGGACCATCCCCGCGCTTTCCATCTCTTGCTCCAAGTGGTCATGCCATCAACCACATACTTGCTAGATGTGATCACATGGATAACGCTGGGTGATCCCAAGGCTTTAAGCGCCCTGATGGTGGCAGTGAGTTCCATTCGGTTGTTTGTTGTGTCACTGGCTGAGCCGCCTCTAAGGCGCTCCTTTCCCGGTTTGCGGAGAAGATAGGCCCAACCACCGGGGCCGGGATTTACGAGGCACGTGCCATTAATAAACAGTTCAATTTGGGTCATGTTTTCAATCCTGATTGAGGGGGTAAGACGGACAACGCCAGGACAAAAAGAAACCCGCACCCAGCGATGAAACTGGAAACGGGTGATGATGGCGGGGCGGTGCTTCATTCTTTAGTGCAACCCAAACGGCTTTTTTGAAAAGAAACCGATCCCAGACGAAGACACGTAGGAATTTATTCCCATAAACAGGCAGGGCAGCCTATAGCTGTTTTTCGTCCCGTATTCGCATCACAGTTTGGCGTGAGACCCCGTGATCCTTGGCTGTCGCTGCCACACTAAGGCCCTCTGAGAGCTTCATGAGGATGGACTGGCGGGTGCTGTCATCGGTCACTTTGGGACGTCCCAACGCCTTCCCTTGGCTTCTTGCCCTTGCAAGCCCGGCATGTGTCCGTTCAATCAGAATGTCTCGTTCCATTTCAGCAACAGCGGACAGGGTGGAGAGAACCAGTTTCCCGGCTGATGATGTAAGGTCCAGGTCGCCAAGTTGTAGAACCTGTACCTTGCAACCAAGCGCCTCTAGGGCTTTGACCGTAGCTAGGATGTCGCCAGCATCACGCCCGAGCCTGTCCAGCTTGGAGACCACAAGGCGCTTTTCCCCTGTCATCCGTTCAACTGAATTGATCAACATCGAGAACTCAGGGCGCTCCTTGGCTGGCACCTTGCCACTGATGGTCTCTTTAAAGATGCTGTCCGGTTTATATCCCCGGTCCTCTATCTCCTTGATCTGGTTCTCCGTGGTCTGGGAAGCGGTAGAGACGCGGGCATAAACAAAGGTGTGCATTACGGACAGCTCCAAGATGTACCAAAAAGGATGTCCTAAAGTGTCGCATGTTCATAAGTCCGTCAATACCTTTTTGGACATCCTTTGTTGACCTCTTCAAAACCTGTCCGTAAACGGTCGTATTCGGACACCCCCCCCTTGTTGAAAGCCTTGATGTCAGGCGTAGACAACCAGCCTATCCGCCCGCTGCTTGATCCTTGTTTGTCAAAACCCACAGAGCGGGGAAGCTGTTTTTTATGCCCGGCTGGGTGGGTAGGAAATGAAAAGAGCGACCCCCCGCCACGGGGGTATTCTCGCCTATTCATATTGATTAATGCCCCTTCAGATATTTCCGGCAAAAATTATTTGATGATCAGACTATCGATCAGGAATTGTTGTGATTGCAGTCTGTCTTCAAGTGTCAGAATGCGCCTGAAGAGTGCCGTTGCGTCGGGCATTCCAGCTTCCTCAGCAAGCCTCTCAGCCTCTTCCTTGAGTTCCTTCGCGGCTTTTTCCTCGAGGAATTTGTACCGATAAGCCCTTGCTCGGCCTCTTTCATCAATTGTCCATCCGTTCCGGGTTTTTCGTCCGAACTCATTGCGGCATATGATCCGCTCAGTACGGCTGGAATATCTGTCTGCTCTTGCCATGCTGGCGGGATAGCCTGCTGCGGGTGGCGCGCATTTCCATGCTTGGTTAATCTCTGCTTCTGTATACTGAGCTTGTTTCATTTTGGAGCCTCCATCTTGCGCCGACCTTTCACGTTAAGTTACCATTGACGTATGCGTAACAACACTGGTACACAAACCGGATATGGTGATTTAATATTCCTTGATTTTCTGCGGGTTTCAGGAGGTTGGCTTGTAGTCTTCTCCTGGGCACCATACCCCAGTACATCTTCTGATGTGCTGGGGTATTGTCGTTTTCGGGGTGTTTTTGTCTTTGCAGTGGGATGCTGATGTCGCTAGAACTGCGTACCGCAGATTTGGCGAATGGGGGTGAGGGTGCCAGATATCAGTTATGTTCTGCCGGTTTTTAACAAGGCCGCAGCCCTGCCGTTTTTTATTCGCTCCCTGCGCGCCCAAACCGGGGAATTTTCCGCCGAATATATTTTCGTTGATGATCTTTCAAGCGATGCGTCGCTGGCTGTGCTGCGTGCCGAGACGGCGGATATGGCAAATGTGCAGATCATTGAAAATACCCGCAATGCAGGCCCGGCCATTCGCCTTAATCAGGGGGCGGCACTTGCAGGTGGCAGGTATCTGGCGCTGTTTGATTGTGACGAAGTTTTAGCGCCCAATGCCATTGCCACCTTGTTGGGCCTTGCCACCCGCCATGATGCCGACATGGTGCATGGAAAATGGCATAAAACGACCGATCCGATTGATCAGATACAGGCGACGGCGATCGCGCCCGATGTGACCTGCAAGGTGTTTCAAAGCCCGCTTGAGCGGGTGTTGGGCCGGGGCATTGTACGAATGACCTGGCTGGTAGAACGCGCCTTGTTTTTGCAGGCAGGCGGCTGTGACGAAGCGGTATTTGTGCAAGATGAATCGTTGCCCTTGCGTTTGTCGGCCCATGCACGCTGCCTGGTCGACAGTGCTGCCATCGTGACCTGGGTGCCCGATGCCGGAAGCCATTTGTCGGACAATAAAATCCAGCAGCATCATGACCGCTTTATGACTTTTTATCATTTTTTGCGTCAACATCCCGATTTGCCGGTTAAAAGCCGGACCAGGCTGGCGGTGAAATGTGTGTCGGCAGCGCGCAAGGCCTTGCGCGACGGCTGTGCCCTGCCCGGATTAAAAGTTCAGTTTGCCTATTTTGCCGGTAAGGCGGGCTTGTTATCGCCTGACAGCAGCCTGCTGGATACTTTTCACGATGTCTTTGCCCATCTTCCCGCCATTCGGAGGCCCGATTTCCCGTGACCCGCTTTGCCGTTGCCTTGCCCTATAGTGATAAAATCGAACGTCGCCTGCATGTGGCGGCGTTGGTATTTTTGTGTCTGATACCGACCTTTTTGCTGTTTGCGCGCGCAGCCGCGGATATATCACTGGTGCTGGTGGCGGTGTTGTTTTTGGTGCGCAGTACCTTGCGCCGGGACTGGGCATGGGTGCGGCAGATTGATATTGCCATGTTGTTGCTGGCTTTGCTGATGCTGGTGGCAGTGGTGGCCCCTTTTGGTGAATATCCGGGTAAAAACTTTTCCCGGGGGCTGATCTGGGTGCGATTTGTGGTGTTTTATGCTGCTGTTACCCGTTGGGTTCTGGTTGATAAGGCCGCAATCCGGGCGGTGTGTTATGCAACCTTTGCGGCCTTGCTGGTCGGGGCGCTTGATGCGTTTTATCAGTTTATCACCGGTTATTCTTTGTTGGGCGGTCAGGGAATGGTTGCAAACGGTAACCGCCTGACCGGGCCGCTCGACCGCCCCAATATTGGCAGTTATCTGTCAAAGCTGGCCTTTGGCGTTATGGCGCTGGCCTTTGTTGCCCGCGAACAACTGGGGGACAAACGCCTGCTGACGGTGGGGGCCGGGGTGATGGTGCCGGTGCTGGCGGTTATTTTTCTCAGTGGCGAACGTACGGCCAGTGTTTTGACCCTGACGGGGCTGGTTGCGGTGGTCATTGGCCTGTTTATCAGCGGTGGTCGTGCCCGGGTTCTTTCGATATTTTTGGGCGCGGTTGGCGTTGCCGGAATTGGCTTTTTGCTGTCCGCAAGTGACCGCATTGCCGGGCGGGTGGCGGCATTGGGCACGGTTGTGTCGGATTATTCAGACTCGGTTTATGGTCAACTGGTCCTGACGGGTTGGCGCTTTTTTACCGAAAATCCCCTGACCGGTATTGGTATGAGCAGCTTTGAAAAAGTGTGCCGGGCGCAGCAACCCCCGGAATCACTGGAATTTGGCTGTTATCCGCATCCGCATAATATTTATGCCGAATGGCTGGCCAGTAGCGGCCTTGTCGGAACCTTGCCGTGGCTGGTTTTTGTTGGTCTGATCATTTGGGCGGGCGTGCGGTTGATCCGTCCGGGGCATCAGCAAACGGTTCTGGCGGCCCTGTATCTGGCAACTGTGAATTTGTCGTTGTTTCCGTTTGCGGCAACGCAAAGTGCCTTTTCCAACTGGCCTGCGATTTTGACCTGGATGTCGATCGCGTGTGCGGTCGCCGCTCTGAATGTTTTTAAACGTTCTGATCTTGCCGATTTAAAGGGCATTATCCCTCTATGATCGATGTCTTTTGCGTCGCGGGCGCGTTCTTGCTGTGTTAAGACAGGGCCAAACTTTCAGACCGGAGACGCGCGATGACAAATTACCTCCATCACGGAGATTTGCCCGATGGGCTTGATCTCGGCAAAATTGTTGCGATCGACAGCGAAACGATGGGGTTAAACCCGCATCGTGACCGTCTGTGTGTGGTGCAATTGTCGTCTGGCGACGGGGATGCCCATCTTGTCAAATTTGATGGTGCTGACTATAGCGCGCCGAATTTGAAAAAAATGCTGGCCGATCCGGACGTGTTGAAACTGTTCCATTTTGGCCGTTTTGATATTGCGGTGATGGATGCTTATCTTGGGGTGCGCTGCGCGCCGGTTTATTGCACCAAAATTGCCTCGAAACTGATCCGTACCTATACGGACCGTCACGGGTTGAAGGATCTGGTGCGTGAACTGGTGGGGGTTGAAATTTCCAAACAGCAGCAAAGTTCGGACTGGGGCGCGCGCGAGTTGACCGACGAGCAGATCGCCTATGCTGCCAGCGACGTTTTGTATCTTCATAAAATGAAAGAAGAGCTGGATCGTCGCCTGGTCCGCGAAGGCCGTATGGAAATTGCACAGGCCTGTTTTGATTTCCTGCCCACCCGTGCCAGCCTGGACCTTGCGGGATGGTCCGAAACAGACATCTTTTCCCATTAGGACCCTGTTTGTTGCCCGTCGCTATCTGATGGGTGATGATCCCGGTTATTGACACATTTTTGCGCCAGTGAACCCCGGTTGCTGATGATATCGCAATCGGGCCCGGTGCGGACCGATGACAATAAAGAAACCCATGACAGTTACCGAAGCCGAAAAAAATGATCTCGCTGTTGCCCGCAAGGTTTTGGGCATCGAGGCGGCCGCCCTTGAAGAACTTGCCCAGTCCTTAGACGGTGATTTCTGCCGGGCCATTACCCTGATCGAAGGGTTGAAGGGCCGACTGGTGATTACGGGCATGGGCAAAAGCGGGCATATTGCCAAAAAGGTCGCCGCGACCTTTGCGTCAACCGGCACGCCGTCGTTTTTTGTCCATCCGGCCGAGGCCAGCCATGGCGATCTTGGCATGATCGGCCAGGATGACGCGGTTCTGGCGCTGTCGAATTCGGGTGAAACACCGGAACTGTCTGATATTATTGCCTATACCCGCCGTTTTCATATTCCGCTGATTGGCATGACCCGCCGGGCCGAAAGCTCGCTTGGCAGCCAGTGCGATTATCCGCTGGTGCTGCCTAACAGTGTTGAGGCCTGCCCCAACCGCCAGGCCCCGACCACATCAACGACTGCTATGCTTGCTCTGGGCGATGCCCTTGCTGTTGCCTTGATGGAACGCCGTGGTTTTAGCGCCGATGATTTCCGCACTTTCCACCCCGGCGGCAAACTGGGGCAGCGGCTATTACGGGTGCGCGAAGTGATGCATGGGCCAGACCAGTTGCCGACCATTGCCCAAACTGCCCTTATGGCCGATGCTCTGATGGAAATGACAGGCAAATCATTTGGCTGTGTCGGTGTTGTGGATGATGCCGGGAAGCTAGCCGGGATTGTGACCGATGGCGATTTGCGCCGTCATATGGGCGATGACCTGGTGTCGCGCGCGGTTGACACTGTGATGACCCGTAACCCCAAAGCCATTACAGCCGATTTGCTGGCGGTCGAGGCCCTGGCCATTATGAATGATCGCAGTATTACATCGCTGTTTGTCGTTGATGAACACGGCGTTCCCTGTGGTCTTGTGCATATTCATGATCTGTTGCGTTTGGGAGTAGCCTGACCATGAGCGCCGACAAGTCCGATATTCCGACCGGTGAGGCGCATAATCCGCTTTCCCGGGACCGGCTGTCTGCGACGCGGCGCAATGTTCAGATCAATCCGTTTCGCCGCAGCGTTGTTTTGATGCTAAAGTTAATTCTGCCACTGGTTGCGGCGGCGTTGCTGGCACTGGTGGTGCTGTGGCCCCAGATTGAACAGATTCAGGAAAGCGGGTTTCATCTTGGTTTTTCAACCTCGCCCGATGACTTGATGGAAAATGTGGCCATGAGTAACCCGCGGTTTTTTGGCGTGGATGGCAATCGGCAACCTTTTACCGTGACGGCAACCGAAGCCATCGAGCAGCGCAAGGACGGTGAAAATGCGATGCAACATGTTTTACTGGAAAGTCCGCAGGCTGATATGACACTGACCGATGGAACCTGGGTTGCCTTAACCGCCGACAAGGGGTTCTATACCGAAAGTAAAGGCAAGCTTGATTTGAAAGGCGCTGTTAATATGTATCACGATAAAGGCTTCGAGATTCATACCGAAAGCGCTGAAATCAAGCTAAAACTGGGCAATGCCAGTGGAACGGATCCGGTCGACGGGCAGGGGCCATTTGGAACGATTAAGTCTGATTCAGGATTTGAGCTGGAAAATAAGGGGGCTGTTATTCATTTTCTGGGCAAATCGAAACTGACGGTATTTGACAAGGCAATGAAAGGGAAATCATGATCAGAACGCCGCGTGGGGGTGGGTTGTTATGTGCGGCGACGCTTGTGGTGGGGCTTGCCTGTGTAACGGGTGTCAGCCCGGTTTATGCAGCACCGCTGGGCCTGACCCAGCAAGGTGCGGGCGGGCTTGATGTTGAATCCGACAATGGCATTGAATGGCGCCGCAACGACAATGTGTTGATTGCGCGGGGCAATGCGTTTGCGCGTCGGGGTGATTCAAAGGTCAATAGCGACGAATTGCGCGCCTTTTACCGGGATAGCGCTGCCGGAACCGAAATTTACCGCATAGAAGCACATGGTCATGTGAAATTGTCGACCAGCACCGATGTTGCCACCGGCGATCTGGCGATTTACGACATCGATCAGGCGGTGGTGGTTCTGACCGGGAATAATTTGAAATACAAAACGCCGACCGAAACCCTGACCGCCAAAGACAGCCTGGAATATTGGGAAGCCAAACATATGGCAGTGGCACGCGGAGATGCGGTTGCGATATCGCAAGGGCGCCAATTGCGTGCGGATGTGTTAACTGCCCGGTTTACCCAGTCGGCCAAGGGCGATAACCAGCTAGAACGCATTGATGGTTATGGTCATGTCAGCATTGAAACCCCGACAGATTTTGTTGTGGGCGATCAAGGGGTTTATGATGCGAAAACGGGTATAGCCACCCTGACCGGATCGGTTAAGATCACGCGCGGCAAAAACCAGCTGAACGGTGATCGTGCCGTTGTTGATCTGAAGACCGGAATTAGCCGTTTGATGGCAGATGGCAAGGGCGATGGTAAATCCCGGGTGCGGGGTTTGCTGGTGCCTGATAATGAAAAGAAACCCAAAGCTGACGGTAAACCCGCCGGTAAAACAAACTGACGAAGGGTCGGAAACAGTGTTCTGGTCTCGTAAAAGCACAAATAACCTGGACGCAGATGCGTCTCTTACCTCGCCCGACGCCAAAAGTGCGGGCGGGCCGCGACTGGTGAGTGCGAATAAGGGGCTTGTGGCACATAACCTGGGTAAAAGTTTTAAAAAACGCCCGGTTTTAAAAGACGTTTCCATTTCGGTGCAGCGCGGTGAGGCGGTTGGCCTTCTCGGGCCGAACGGGGCGGGTAAAACCACCAGTTTTTATATTATCACTGGCCTTATCGCCCCTGACAGGGGCACGATATCGCTGGATGGTCGCGACATTACGATGATGCCGATGTATCAGCGCGCGCGCATGGGCATCGGGTATTTGCCGCAGGAAGCCTCGATCTTTCGCGGCATGACGGTGGAACAGAATATCATGGCTGTTCTTGAAGTGATCGAAAGCGACCGTATCAAGCGCGAACAAAATCTTGAAGATTTGCTGGCTGAATTTGCCATCGAACATTTGCGCCGCACGCCTGCGCTGGCCCTTTCGGGCGGGGAACGTCGTCGCTGTGAAATTGCCCGGGCGCTGGCGGCTCATCCCAATTTTGTGCTGCTTGACGAACCCTTGGCCGGTATTGACCCGATTGCCGTTGGCGATATTCGCGATCTGGTGCGGCATTTGAAGGATCGCGGCATTGGTGTTCTGATTACCGATCACAATGTGCGCGAAACCCTCGACATCATTGATCGTGCCTATATTCTGCATGATGGTCGGGTGTTGATGGAAGGCGAACCAGACGAGATTGTACGCAATGTTGATGTGCGCCGCGTTTATCTGGGCGACAGATTCAGTCTGTAAAACAACAAAACAATTTAATATTTGGCTGTTCCTGTCTTTTTCGGACTGATAACAATGGATTGGATTGGTGACCGTGTGCCTGTATGGGTATCGCGCAGGGTTGCTCTGTCATTAGGATTTCATGAGCCGTTACCGCGTCGTTCAACACAGAAATGCGGGCCGGTTCGCAAAGGCAAGGCAAGGAAATGGGGGAAAGCGGATTGATACGGGGTAGGTACTGATATGGCCCTGAAGGCAAGGCTTGATCTTCGTCAGTCACAGTCTCTTGTCATGACGCCGCAATTGCAGCAGGCGATCAAACTGTTGCAGTTCAACAATATCGAGCTTTCCAACTTTATCGACAGTGAACTTCAGGAAAACCCGCTGCTGGAGCGGGCCGAATTCGGCCAGACCTTTGCCGAAACCGGAGATGAGTCAGTTGGCAATGGTGAGCAGGGCCTGGATGCACGCGCCATTGACGATTTTCAGGGCCGGGAGGATTTACGCGGTAGCGACAGGCTTGCCAGTAGCGACAGCATGGGGTCGGAGGCCAGCAGTCCGCTTGATTGCGCCACAGACGCCCTGTATGACGGCGAAGGTGAAATCACGCCAGATGGTGGCCCCGTTAGCGCCAGCCATGATTATTCCCAGCCCTATAGCGCGGGCGGCGGTTCCATGGTTGGGGGCGATAGCGACGATTTACCGGGGCTGGAACAGACCCTGGCTGATACCATTACCCTGCGGCAAAGCCTTGGCGATCAGCTTAATCTGGCGTTTTCTTCGGCTGTGATGCGTATGATCGGCAGCTATCTGATCGATATGCTGGATGAAAATGGCTATGTCTCTGGCGACCTTAACGAGGTCTGCGAGGCACTGGGATGCGAGATGTCTCAGGTTGACGCCGTTCTGGCCCGGATGCAGGGATTTGAACCGGTCGGCATTTTTGCCCGCAATCTTGCACAGTGTCTGGAACTGCAATTACGCGATCGTAACCGCTTTGATCCGGCCATGGCGGCGTTGCTTAATAATCTGGAATTATTAGCGCGCCGCGAATTTGACAGGCTGCGCCGCATTTGCAATGTCGATGGCGATGACCTGGCCGATATGATTGCCGAAATTCGCACCCTGGACCCGCGCCCGGGCCGCACCACCGACGGCGAGATGGCAGCACCGGTTATTCCTGATGTGCTGGTTCGTGCCGGCGCGGCAGGCAACTGGATAATCGAGCTTAACAGCGACGCGTTGCCGCGTGTTCTGGTCAATGAGGAATATGTCGCCGAAATCAGCGGCGGGATTCGGGGCCGGGAAGAAAAAAGTTTCGTCAGTGAACGGTTGCAGACGGCCAACTGGCTGGTCAAGGCGCTGCATCAGCGTGCAACCACGATTCTCAAGGTTTCCTCCGAGATCATTCGCCAGCAGGACGGATTCTTCAATCATGGGGTATCACATCTGCGCCCGCTGATTCTGCGCGATATTGCCGAAGCCATCAGCATGCATGAAAGCACGGTGTCGCGGGTGACGAATGGCAAGTTCATGGCGACCCCGCGGGGCATATTCGAGCTGAAATACTTCTTCACCACGGCAATTTCATCATCAGATGGCGGAGATTCTTATTCATCCGAATCGGTACGTCATCGGATCAAGTCATTGATAGATGCGGAAAATCCTAAAAAAATTCTCTCCGATGATAAACTTGTCGAGCTTCTGCAAAAGGAAGGGATCGACATTGCCCGGCGAACAGTGGCAAAATACCGTGAGGCAATGCGGATTCCGTCGTCCGTCCAAAGGCGGCGCGAGAAAAAAGCACAGGCCAGATAATGGCCTGCTGCCAGTAAACAATGCCTAAGGTATTGAAACATCTTGGTGAGTACCCAAATGTTGACTTGGCATTGGCGACGGAATATGGTGCCGCCACCTGATTGAGGGGCACCATTGTTCGCAGATGTACTGGAAGTCACTCAACCGGGGATAGGCGATCCATGCAGATTACAGTAATTGGCAAGCAACTTGACGTTGGCAGCGCTTTACGTGAACACGTCGTCGAGACCTTGGACCTTGCGGTAGAGAAATATTTCGATCATGCGATCGAGGCCACGGTAACGATTACCAAACAGGCTCATCTTTATCACACACAGATTTCGGTCCATGTCGGCAAAGGCATGCTGGTTCAGGCAAAAGCATCAGCAAATGAGGTATATCCGACATTTGATGCAGCTTGTGAGAAGGTGGCAAAACGATTGCGTCGCTATAAACGGCGGTTGCGCGATCACCATACGGCCCGTGATCAGTATGAAGATGCCTTGATGGATGCGCGTCATTACGTGATCCAGCAGGAAGACGAAGATCATTCTGATGACGATCATTTAAACGGTTTTGATCCGTTGATCGTTGCAGAAACACCCGATCGCATCGATACGCTCTCTGTTGGTGAGGCTGTCATGCGTCTCGATTTGGGGGATATTCCGGCGCTTATGTTCCGGAATGGAAAACATGGCGGATTGAACGTTGTGTATCGTCGGGCCGATGGCAACATTGGCTGGCTGGATCCTGCTGATGAAAAAGCTGGTGCAGCCTGACGGACACGACCTCTGGTCCAAACAACGCAATGCGAAAGATGGACATTTCAACAATTCTCTCCCCATCAGGGGTTATTCCGGCCTTGCGTTCCGGTGCCAAGAAGGCTGTTCTCGAGGAACTCGCAGAACGGGCCGCCGAGGTTACCGGACGTGACGCAGGACAGATTTTCTCGGTTTTGCTTGATCGCGAAAAGCTTGGCAGCACCGGTGTCGGTGGTGGTGTGGCTATTCCACATGGCAAACTGGGCGATCTGGACCGGCTTTATATGGTATTTGCCCGTGCGCAAAATCCGATCGAATTTGATGCTGTCGACGAACAGCCGGTCGATCTGTTTTGTATGCTCGTGGCCCCTGAGGAAGCCGGCGCTGATCATTTGAAAGCTTTGGCACGTATTTCCCGGTTGCTGCGCAATCAGGGCATGTGTGAAAAGCTGCGCGGGGCTGCATCGGCCGATGCAATCTATGCGTTGCTGACCCAGGACGAGGCCGAACAGGCCGCCTGAAAAACATGACATTACCCGGTTTGTGAAACCATATCGGGTGACGAAAAACCCCGCAATTTTTGCGGGGTTTTTGTTTGATCTTAATATGGGTGCCATTGTGACGGACCCGTTTTTAAAAATCGATGTTACTGATGACATTACATGATCGGGCGACCAGAAGCCGCTCGATCTAATATTATCGCGCCATTAGCGCAAAGACGCCCCATCCCACGTATTCACGTGTATATGAGGCGTAGCGCACGGGGTCTGACGACAGATGGCGCCGTATGTCTTGCGCGAAGTCATCGTCGGGATTTTCTTCGAGCCAGCGCCGCATGGTGAGCCATTTGGCGGCTTCGTACCTGTCCCACCCTTCGAGATCTGCCAGAACCATTTCCACGATGTCGTAGCCAAGATCGCCGAAACACGCGAGAAGCTCTGGAAGCATGAGAAAATCCGAGAGCGTCCCGGCTCCGCACGCTTTGATTGCCTCCTCGCTTTGCGGTTGCTTGTGCCAATAAGGCTCACCGATGAGAATGATCCCGTTCGGAACAAGGCTTTTTGACAGAAGCTCTATGGACCCCGTAACGCCCCCGCCAATCCATGTGGCCCCAATACAGGCGGCGACATCGACCTTTTCCTTTGCGACATAACCGGTCGCGTTGTCATGAAGGAAACGAACCCGCCCTGCGACACCGAGTTCTTCGGCGCGGCGTTTCGCCTGATCGGAAAACAGTTGGCTCATGTCGACGCCGGTGCCTGTAATTCCGAAATCGCGCGCCCAGGTGCAAAGCATTTCACCCGAGCCACTGCCGAGATCGAGTACGCTGGCCCCTGGTTCCAGACGAAGCACCCGCCCGAGCGTGTCATACTTGTCAGGGGTGAACGGATTATGAATCCGGTGTTTGCTTTCCGTGATGTTGAAAATACGTGGGATATCCATTGTTTAAGATCCATGAAACTGAGAGTGGAAGGACCGCATCGGATTACGATGCAGCCCGTTTGCGTGTGCCTGCAGGATCAGCATGTTACGTGCCCTGATTGTCGAGTTGGGCACGTACAGAAACGCGCCCATGCTTCGGGATGCGATAGGGGCGGCCGGACCGGGACTCGATCAGACGCTTTTTGCGGAGGCGGTTAAAGACGGTCAGATTGCAGTCGGACAGCACCATCCCGTCGCGTGTGAAGCAGGTGACGGAGGTGACTTTGGGGCCATTGCCCCGTTCATGGAGAATGCGGCCACCAAGGGCCAGAACGTGCAAAACACGTTGTTCGGGTCGTGAAATATTCATGGAAATCTCGTGAGAAGACGTGAAAAAACACCCCGAGCGCAAGGCGCTCAGTGGCTCTTAATTCACCCGGCTCTCTGAAAGTTCAGAGAGCCTTATCTCACAAGCTCTAACATCCAGTCCTCTGGAGAACGCGCGAAGAGAAATCCATCGCCTCAGCCCTGTAAATGTAAGACCCCTGCACCTGCAAAGCAACCCTGACGTTTTCCATTGTGATGAAAGCGTACAGTCAGGGTTTTACCGGTTCGGGTTCTGGGCTTTTCGGGCTTTTGGATGTTCCACATCGGTTAGACGGCCTGCCAGAACCACCAGTACGAGAACCGGCAACCCCAGGATGGCCGTGCCAACGAAAAAGGCCTGGTAACCAACCGCATCAACGGCGGTACCTGAAAACCCGGCAATGACCTTGGGAAACAGGGTCATGATTGAACTGAAAATGGCATATTGCATGGCGGTAAAGGAAATGTTGGTCAGCCCGGACAGATAGGCGATAAAGGCCGCCGTTGCCAGCCCACCGGAAAGATTGTCGGCCATGATGACAACGGCAAACATCGCGGTATTGGCCGGAATTTGCGCCATGATAGCAAACAGGATATTCGTGACTGCCGATAGCAATGCGCCTAGAAACAGGACCCTGATCACGCCATAACGCACCGACAGAATCCCGCCCAGAAAGCTGCCGCCAATGGTCATGAACAGGCCAAAGGTTTTGGAAACCGCCGCGATCTCTTCCTTGGAGAAGCCGATATCGGTGTAAAACACATTGGCCATGACCCCCATGACAATATCGGCAATGCGATAAAACCCGATCAATGCCAGAACAATGATTGCGACCTTGCCATAGCGGTCAATGAAATCCTTGATCGGGGCGACATAGGTTTCACGCACCATCTCGCGCGGGGTTATTCCAGCCAGGGTGGTAATCCATGCCACCGCAATCGCCACTATCACCGCGACAGTCAGTTGCAATGTCCCGGTTAGAAAACCGGCCAGCTCTTTGGTCATGCCACCGTCAATCATTGATGTCTTCAGTGGCGCTAGCGCATCGCCAACATAGATATTGGCGGCGATGAAGGTGATGATGGTCAGCGCGAACATCAGAATGAAACGGATATAGTCGCTGGTTTGATGGAAATACTTGCTGTCCTTGCGCACGACGACGGGTTCGCTGACCAGCAAGGTGGTCAGAACCCCCACACACATCGCCAGCGCCATACAACCATAGGCCACACGCCATGCCAGGGGCTGGTAGGTGCCTTCCCCTTCGATCAGGGCGGCGATGGTCAGCGCCCCTGCGCCAGCCACGATCATGCCAATGCGGTATCCGGCGATATAGGCCGAACTCATCATTGCCTGCAAATCGACATCGACGGCCTCGATGCGATAGGCATCGATAACGATGTCCTGGGTTGCCGAGGCAAAACCAAGGGCCACCGCAGCAAAGGCCATCATGGTCAGGTTTTGCGCCGGGTCGGTCAGGCCCATCCATAATATGGCGGCAATAATGGCGGTTTGCGCAACAATCAGCCAACTGCGCCGCCGTCCCAGTGCGGTGTGAAGCACGGGCAGAGGCAGGCGGTCAATCAGCGGGGCCCAGACAAATTTGAAAGAATAGCCCAGCGCGGCCCAACTGAAATAGGTGACGGTGGCGCGTTCAACCCCGGCTTCACGCAACCAGATCGACAGGGTCGAAAAAATCAGCAAAATGGGAATTCCGGCAGAAAATCCCAGAAACAGCATCGTAATAACCCGCGGGTTGGTCAGGGCGCGAAACGCCTCACCCCAGCTGCGTTTGGTGTGGCTATTCATTTTTCCCCCTGAATATCCGTCTGGCTTGTGCTTTTGCCGACCATATGGTGCCATCGGTTAACAATGCCCAAAGCAATGCAAGATCGCAGCTAAAATATGACGGCAACTGGCGACCTGAACGCAACAAGGCCGGTCCACGGGGACCGGCCTTGTCAGAATAAGCGATAAAACGTCGAATAATGACGTCTTATACCAGTTTTCTATGAGAACAACTCATTGAGAACTGGTTAGGCGCGACGGCGCCGCGCGGCTAATGCCGCGAAAGGTAAGGGCTTCTGAGAAGCCCGCCCGCCGATTGAGGGCTGCATTGATCGGTTTCGATTAATGCAGTTTGGTATTAGTCTTTCTTGCGGCTTTCGCGCTTGCGGATATTCGGATCAAGATGCAGCTTGCGAATACGGATGCTTTGCGGGGTCACTTCGACCAGTTCGTCGTTCTGGATGTAAGCAAGGGCTTCTTCCAGGCTCATCTGGCGCGGCGGGGTCAGGGTGATGGCGTCATCCTTGCCCGATGCCCGAACGTTGGTCAGCTTTTTGCCCTTGAGGATGTTTACTTCCAGGTCATTGTCACGGTTATGTTCACCGATCACCATGCCCTGATAGACGCGCGCGCCCGGCTCAATAAACATCATGCCACGATCTTCGAGGCCCCAAAGGGCATAGGCAACCGCATCGCCCTGGTCGTTGGAGATCAGAACGCCGTTACGACGGCCAGCAATGGCACCCTTAACCGGGCCATAGGAATGGAACACACGGTTCATAACGCCGGTACCACGGGTATCGGTCAGAAATTCGCCGTGATAGCCGATCAGGCCCCGCGACGGTGCGAGGAAAATAATACGGGTCTTGCCACCACCGGATGACCGCATATCGGTCATTTCGGCTTTACGCATGCTCATTTTCTCAACAACGGAGCCGGCATATTCTTCGTCAACGTCAACCTGAACTTCTTCGAACGGTTCAGACATAACGCCGTTGATTTCCTTGATCAGAACGCGCGGACGCGAGATCGACAGTTCATAGCCTTCGCGGCGCATGGTTTCGATCAGAACGCCCAACTGCAATTCGCCGCGACCGGCAACTTCAAAGGCATCCTTGTCTTCGGTTTCGGTCAGCTGAATGGCAATATTGCCTTCAACTTCGCGTTCGAGACGGGCGCGAATCATGCGCGAGGTAACTTTGTCGCCTTCCTGACCGGCCAGCGGCGAGTTGTTGACCGAGAAGGTCATCGCCAGGGTCGGCGGATCAATCGGCTGGCTTTTGATCGCGACTTTAACCTCGGCGGCACAAATGGTGTCGGCCACGGTGGCATCGGTCAGGCCGGCAATGGCGATAATGTCGCCTGCTTCGGCTTCTTCCTGCGGGACACGTTCCAGACCACGGAAACCCATCAGTTTCGACAGGCGACCGGTTTCAACCGTGCCGTCGCCGCGCAGAACCTTGACCGGCATGTTCAGTTTGGCGCGGCCCTGTGCGATACGACCGGTCAGAATACGACCCAGGAAGTTATCGGCATGCAGCATGGTCGCGATCATGGCGAACGGGGCGTCAACGATACCTGTCGGGGCCGGAACATAGTTGAGAACCAGATCCATCAGCGGGGTCAGGTTCTCTTTCGGGCCTTCGGGATGTTCAGCAGCCCAGCCATCACGGCCGGATGCATAAAGAACCGGGAAGTCGAGCTGTTGGTCATTGGCTTCAAGCGAGACGAACAGATCGAAGATTTCATCGAGAACTTCTTCGGCGCGCTGGTCCGGACGGTCGATCTTGTTGATGATCACAATCGGCTTGAGGCCAAGCTTTAAGGCTTTACCCAGAACGAACTTGGTCTGCGGCATCGGGCCTTCAGCCGAGTCGACCAGCAAAACAACGCCATCAACCATCGACAGAATACGTTCGACTTCACCGCCGAAATCGGCGTGGCCAGGGGTATCGACGATATTAATGCGGGTTTCACCCCACTGGATGGCGGTCGGCTTTGCCATAATGGTAATGCCGCGTTCACGTTCCAGATCGTTACTGTCCATCGCACGTTCATCAATACGCTGGTTGTCACGATAAACGCCAGATTGGCGGAACATAGAGTCAACCAGGGTTGTTTTACCGTGGTCAACGTGGGCGATAATGGCGATATTGCGCAGCTTCATGGGCGCGGACTCCGTATAACATGCCGCGCGCCGGTCATGCCTAGCGCATCGGTCAGAAACAAGATTGGGCGATATATATGGTGAAGGCGGGGTGCTGCTCGCATACGTCGCGGCGCATCACCTGCCTTGCAAATGCCAAAGTGCTTGATTTGTTAAAAATACAACACAGACGCCGGGTACATGCGCTATTGGCCGCAGATTGTCAATGCTTTGCAACTGCGAAATGACGGGCAGGTGCGCAATTCCGGCGTATTTCTGCGGGACAGCACCTTTGTTGCCGTCCCGTGAAATTTTGCATTTGCAGGTGCTTAGGCTGGAATGGCCGCCGCACAGAGGGTTTTAAGGTCTGCGTCGGGGCGGGCCCCCATATGCGAAATAATCTCGGCGGCACAGATCGATCCCAGCCGTCCACAGGTGGCAAGGTCGTAGCCCTGTGTGTAACCATAAAGGAATCCCGATGCAAAAAGGTCGCCAGCACCTGTGGTGTCAACAACCTTGAGAACCGGCTCGGCTGCAATTTCGATTATGCTGTCACCTGAAACAATGACCGATCCCTTTTCACTGCGGGTCAGGGCGGCAATCTTGCAGTGACGGCGTACTTCGATCAGGGCTTCGTCGAATGTGTCGACTTCATATAATGATTTGATCTCGGCTTCATTGGCGAAAAGAATATCGACATGATTATGAACCAGATCGCGAAATGAATCGCGGTGGCGATCAACACAAAATGAATCCGAGAGCGTGATCGAAACCTGACGGTCTGCTTCATGGGCGATTTTTGCGGCCAGCACGAAGGCTTCCTTGGCTTCGTCGCGATCCCACAAATAGCCTTCCATATATGTGACCTTTGCTGACCTGATCAAATCGGCATCAATATCGTTCGGCCCCAGTTCGGTGCAGGCACCCAAAAAGGTGTTCATGGTGCGATGACCATCGGGGGTCACAAAAATAAGGCAACGCGCGGTCGAGGAGCCGTCGCTGGCGGCGGCTGTGTCAAAACTGACGCCCATGGCACGAATATCATGGCGAAACACGGTGCCCAGCTGATCATCACGGACCTTGCCAATATAGGCACCGTTCCCACCCAGGGCCGCAATCCCGGCCAGTGTGTTTCCTGCCGACCCGCCAGATATTTCAATACCCGGCCCCATTTCCTTATAAAGCGCATCGGCCGTTTCGGTATCGATCAAGGTCATCGAATTTTTAACCAGCTTCAGACGGGTCAGGTCGTCTTCGGTGCAATGGGTCAAAACATCGACGATGGCGTTGCCAATGCCGACAACATCAACTGTAGGTGCGCTCATTTATGGTTCCTGCTGGTTGGGAAAGGGGACCGGGTTCATCGCCGGGGAATTTGCGCGGCAGTATAAGGGTTCATCCTCGGGGTGCAAGTTTTGTGACCGTTGCAGATCCGGTTGTTTGATTTTCAATGCCGCAACAGAAAACTTCATATGTTGTTTTTCGTGAAGAAAATAGTTCGGGTGTGAATCGTTTCCAAAACTTTTGCAGGCCGCTGAGGGTGATGAACTTCGTTTTTTATCCGCTTAAAGGCCCCCGCCCTTTGGCAGGGTTTCTGCCCAGGTCGGTGCTGAAACCCTAATGTTCCTGTCGCTTTTTAAATAACATTATTTTCAGTGTTTATTTTCGGAAATCAAGCCAGTGCATGTCGATTAAGCATTTTCAAGACATTCTGATCGCCAATATCAGCCTGTTTTTGGGGTGATTTAAGGCTGTTGTGCCACATACAGACTGTTTTGTACGTCTTTAGGGTTAATCAAATATCGATAAAATTTAGCAATATAAGGTTATTTAATATCATTAATATCGCAATAATAGGTAGGAACCCATTCTCCTGAATTTTTTAAGCGGGGTACATTTTTGATTTTTTTTTCAAGGAATGGCGCATCACGATTCAGCACAAGCGAGGTGATTTTCAATCCCGATTTGCCAGTAACAGCTTTTGGGTCGATGCCGATTCTGGCCGCCTGGTACGGGTGTTGATCTGCTGATTCGGATCTGAAATCATTCGGCCAGACCGGGGCGCTCTCGAAGGTGCCTCTGCATCTGGCGCGCATCCCCAGGTCGTTGTGCGCAGAACAATTTGCCGAAGATGTGACGTTTGATGGATCGACCGTTGTGGGCTTGCGGACTGTTTTTAAAATGATGATCTGATCGTTCGGCGCGCAAAAGCCCGAGAGCATCGTGCCAGGGTCTTGGTGCAGAAGATGCCCGCCAGACCGAAGCCCACGCACTGTGATCGGATCAAGATTTCCGGGGTGTCGGCGGGGATATGACCAGATCCTTGCTCCACTTTCATGGAACATTCCGCTTTAACAACGATTTTGCCGCCTTTTACAGGGCCATTCAGGCGTGGGGGATTACCAGATGAGTTCGCGGTGGACGCGAAGGATATTCGGACCCGCGTCGATCAGAACGGCCTCAATAAGTGCGGGTGGCGATTAAGCCCATGCCAGTCGCCTCACAAGCCGCGCGGTGCCGTTGCACCGGCAAGTTTTTCTGATGTGGTTTGAAGGATAAGGCCTGTACCAGGCAGGTCCAGGCCTGATGATGGTGCGGGCAGGGCCATATTTGCCACATCACGAGGGTTTCCCCTCTCAAGCCGGAGGCAGATCATCCGGGGGCAATGGTAATGTATCATTTGGAAACCGGGCGGATGTTTCACTTGCCGAAGGGGTTTTCTTTGGATGGAGGCGCACAACGGTATCGTCGTCCCGGGGCGGGGCGGGTGTTTTACGGGCTGCCGTTTGATTTGGTTTTATGCCTGCAATCCTGTCGCGCAATTCGGCGGCAAGGCTTCTGATGCGTTGTTGATGCCGCGGGTCATGGTTAAGCGCCAGAAACTTCTCGAAGGCGGCCAGCGCCTTTTCATCATTGCTCAGCCGGGCATGAAGCGTGCCCGACTGATGCCACAGGCCCGGTTCATCGGGGGCAATGATCAGGCAGCGTTCAAGAATGGTGGTGGCATAGGCAAGGTCACCGCTGCGCAGGGCACGCACCTTGATGTTATTTTGCAGGCGCAGCAAAATTGTCTGGTTGGTGGCTTCGCGATAATGCTCGGGCTGCAATTCGGCATCAAGGCCCTGAAAGGCTTTTAACAGTTCGCGTAATTCCGCCGCCCCCAGAACAAGGCCGTTATGGAACGGGTCGATCAGGACGCGTTCGCCGTGCGCTTCAAGGCGCAACAGGAAATGGCCCGGAAAATCAATGCCGATCATATCAAGGCCGCAATGGGCGGCGGCATGCAGATACAATAATGCCAGCGCGACGGGCAGGCCACGTTTGCGATCAATCACGCACATCAGATTGGCATTGTCGGTATCGTCGTAGTTTTCCGCATCGCCCTGATAGCCATGATAGCCGGGTATGACCTGTTGCAGGGCAATTGCCAGATCCATGACCCGGGGTAAACCGCCCTCTGGCCCGGCGGCATCGGCGATGGTGCGTTCAAGGTCGGCACAAATATCATCAAGCCGGGCAAGATAGGGTGATATATCGCTATCTTCCTTGTCCAGACTGGCAAAATACAGCGCGGCTGTTGCTGCTGTCGCATCAGGATAATGTCCTGCTGCGTACGATTTCAGCCAGTCCAGAGCGGATTTCTGAGAGTCTGTTTCGGTGATGACGCCTGCGATTTTCAAGTCCCCTTGCGTGTGGGATCGTTTTTCAAACGAACGTAGCTGACAACCTTTTTAACATAACTCGTCGCGCGGACATGGGAAATAACCCGGTCAAGCTCGTTCTTGTTCTGGGCAATTCCCATCAGGTAAACGGTGCCGTCGACGGTTTCTATAGTGTAGTTAATGGCATAAACGCGGCTGTCAAACATCAGCGCGGTTTTTATGCGGGTACTGATCAAAAGATCACTCGCCGTATCGATCACGCCAAGTGTCTTGCCGACCTTTAATTGATTGATGACGCGTTTGACGCCATCGGTTTGCCAGGCGGTTTGCACGGCTGTCATTTCAACATCGGCGGTGGGAACATACCCGGCCAGCAAAACTTCGCCCTCAAGCACTTCGATGTCGATATCGACAAACATCTTTTCGTCGATTTCCAGATATTTACGCCATAAATTGGCGGTGATGGCATTGTCATTGACCGAGTTTTTAAAACCGCGTTCCTGCATCGCGGCCACGCCAGCCGTTGCGCCGGCCCCCACCACCAGCGATGTGCAGCCGCCACTTGTCAGCAGCAATGCTGCCAGCAAAAACCAGCAGCCCCATTGCATTAGAAATTTGTACCTGCTGGTATATTTTTGGCCCGGGTCATGATGATCGCCCGGTTTGGAAATAGACGTCATTGACCTACCTGTCCGCCCCAATACAACCGCTACTATGGCCCATGGATATTAAGGAGTTTTAAAAACCAGCCCCATAAAGGACTTTGCGGCTGTTTTCGGTATTATTCCGAAAAGGGTTGCATTTTTGGCCGAAAATTTCGCGGTGGCCGCCTGTCGGGCCGGTGAGATGTGCTGAGGGCGTAATGCGCATAATACGAGGCGATCCTTGCCTGATCCTACAGGACCCATTGCCAGCTATCGTTCTGCGGTTATGTTTACGGGTATCTTTTATTGCATTGTACGGGGCTTGCCGGGCGGGACATTGGTTTATATGCCGTCGGTTTCGGGCACGTTTTGAAAAGCCGGTACAATCTTTCTTCCTTGCTTAAGAAAGGATCGAACCGTTGAAATATAACAAACTTGGTCAAACAGGGCTTTTTGTTTCGGAATTGTGCCTGGGCACCATGACTTTTGGCGGCCAGGGCGAGATGTGGCAGAAAATCGGTCAGGTTCAGCAAAAAGAGGCGGACCAGCTGGTGAAAACCGCCCTTGATGCCGGGATCAATTTTATCGATACCGCCAATGTTTATGCCGAAGGAAAATCCGAGGAAATTACCGGGCAGGCTCTGAAAAATCTGGGTGTGCCGCGCGAAGATGTTGTGGTGGCGACCAAGGTTTTTGGCCGCATGGGGGCCAATATCAATTCTACCGGGGCCTCGCGCCATCATATTATGGATCAGGCCAAGGCCAGCCTGAAACGATTGCAGCTTGACCATATCGATCTCTATCAGATCCACGGGTTTGACAGCGCCACCCCGATGGAAGAAACGCTTGATGCCCTTGATACCTTGGTGAAGCATGGGCATGTGCGCTATATCGGCGTTTCAAACTGGGCGGCGTGGCAGATTGTCAAGGCACTGGGCATTTCCGAACGGCACCATCTGGCGCGGTTTGCCTCCTTGCAGGCCTATTACACGCTCGCCGGGCGCGATCTGGAACGCGAAATTGTGCCGATGTTAAAATCGGAAAATGTTGGCCTGATGGTCTGGAGCCCGCTGGCGGGGGGCCTGCTGAGCGGTAAATATGACCGCAACAAAGAAACCGATGGTGAAGGCCGCCGCGCCAGTTTTGATTTCCCGCCGGTCAATCGCGACCGCGCCTATGACTGCATTGATGCGATGCGGGTTGTCGCCCGGGCTCATGATTGCAGTGTGGCGCAAATTGCCCTGGCGTGGTTGCTGCATCAACAAGCAGTTACCAGCGTGATTGTCGGTGCCAAACGCGCCGAACAGCTTGAAGACAACATCAAGGCAACCGGCATTAAACTGACCGGGGCTGATCTGGAAGCCTTGAATGCCGTCAGTGCCTTGCCTGCCGAATATCCGGGCTGGATGCTGGAACGCCAGGGGGCCTATCGCAACGGCTGATTTGCCGTTTTGCGGATAGATTAAATGTTATGAAAACCGGTGGGCAGAAATGCCTGCCGGTTTTGTCATATGGCAGGTTTTTCAGGCCATGAGCGCTGATGCCGGGGTGTTTTGCGGGCGGATCATGTCGGCCCAGCGGCCTGGGGTAATGCCAAAGGCTTGTTTGAAATGGCGGTTTAAATGGCTTTGGTCGGCAAAGCCGGTTTCGGCGGCGATGGCGGCCAGGGGGTCGCCCTGCGCAATCATTAATTTGGCCCGGTGCAAACGCCGCATGACCAAAAACCGGTGTGGCGTGGTGGCAAAGCAGGCCTTGAACTGGCGGATCAGGCTATAGCGATCCAGCCCGGTGACATCTTCAAGCTGGGCCGAGGTTACGCTATTGGTGCTATTGGATTCCAGAAACTGGCGCGCACGTTCCAGCCGCGGGACGGCAAGGTTTTTGCTGTGGCGAATCGGCTGTTTTGCGTGGCGCGACAGGCCTTCGGCGATGCCACACACCAATTGATCAATCAGCAATTCGTCAAGGTCACTGTCCAGATGGGCCAGCATTTCCAATAAGGTCGCACACAGGGCCGGGTCGGAAAAAACCGGCTGGGCGACAAAAGGCAAACTGCCACAATTTTCGCCCAGCCCGCGCCGCAATAATGACGGTTCCAGATACAACATGCGATAGCGTAAACCGGCATCGGTGGCAGCCCCGCCATCGTGGATTTCGTCGGGATGCAGAACAATGATATGGCCCTTCTGGCTAAATTGTCTGGTGCCGCGATACGTAAATGTTTGCACCCCGTGCAGGGTGACGCCCAGCGCATAGGTATCGTGGCGGTGCGGGGAAAACATATCGCCGTAAAACCGGGCCTCGATTCGCTCGATGCCGGGCAGGGCGGGGGCGGTTAAAAATTGCTCGCGTCTTGCATTATTGCACAAACGTTCAATACCGCTGTGATCAGGTGGGGTTACAAGCGAGGTCATCCACCTCTCCTGTTATCAGCCAAGCGGATTATGACGTTCATGTTTGATACCAAAGTTGCCATCGTTTTGCGAAACGACCTTGAAAGCTGGCAGTCCCTGAATGTGACGGCCTTTTTGATGAGTGGTATTATTGCAAAATTTCCCGAGATCATCGGCGAAGATTATGTGGACCGCAATGGCAATAAATACAATCCCATGTCGGTGCAGCCCGCCATTGTTTTGGCCGCAGACCAGGCCACCCTGGGTAAAATCCATAATCGCATCATTGATCGTGGTGTGCCATCGTCGCTTTATATCGAGGAAATGTTTGCCACCGGTCACGATGCTGCCAATCGCGAAGTCTTTGCCCGGTTTGCCCCGGATGACGCCAAAGTGGTCGGACTTGCTTTAAGAGCGGAAAAACGGGTTGCCGACAAAATCACCAAAGGGGCCAAAATGCACCCATAGGGTGATATGTGTGATCAACGGTACTAGGTTCCCTGGCGGGGGCGTTGAGGAGCACGCTGGTAATGGCATCCAGGTTATTCCCTGTTCGATGCGGTTTACGGGGCCGCTTCCCCGCATTACCCTGTTACCTTGCGAGGAAACAGCGCCGTTGGGAGGCGAAAAGAGTGGGTTTTTCAAAACGTCATCCATCTGCGGCGAAGAACGAGCGTCCGGCGTGGCGCCTGTTTGTGTGTCGGATGGCGTTTTTATTGGCTGTTTTGCCAGGGCTTGGCGCGTGCAGTTCAGATATGCAACCTGAGCCCGACCCCGCTGTTATTGCGACCGGATCAGAAGCGGCGAAACCAGTCCCCAAGCAGGTTCTTTCTGATCTGCCGAATGATGTTGTCGCCACCAGTGATAAAAGGGTGGCTTTGTGTTCCGGTAGCAGCTTGAAGCGGGAAAATGGTTGTCACCACCCCTGATGCCGTCAAAGTTGCTAAAGGCGTAAAATGCATCTGTGATGGTGAGAGGCAGGGGTTTTTGACGGTGCCGTTGGTTCTGATTGGGTATGGATTATGACCCCAGCCAGACATTGATATGATGGCGGATGCGGCCCCAGGGGCGAACCGTCATCACATCGATTCGCATGTCGCCATCATGGCCGTTTCGCGCGGCAAACCCTTGCAGGCTGCGGGCAATGCGGGTTTGCTGGCGCGGGGTAACAGCAAACAGGGCCGTATTTTCAGACGCGCGGTGTTTAACCTCAATCGCAACCAGAATGCCCGACTTGCGCGCAATGATGTCAATTTCACCGCCCGCCCCCCGATAGCGCCGTGCGAGCAGGCGGTAGCCCTTGATCCATAACCACAAACAGCACAGGCTTTCGGCCCGGCGACCGGCCTTTTCGGCACTGGCGCGGGCCTGTTTGGGTTTATCGCGATCTGGCACCAGGCCATGCTGGCGGAACGCGCCCATGATGATCAGTCATCCTCATCCTGCCCCAGTTCCAGGGCGCGATTATAAAGGTCGCGTTTTTTAAGCCCGGTTTCGCGCGCCAGAATATCGGCGGCATCCTTGGTCCGGTTACTTTGCAAAAGAATGCGCAGCCGGTCGTCAATTTCATCGGCGGTGGGAAGGTTGGACCCGGTGGGGGCGGGGCCGACCACAATGACCACTTCGCCTTTGGGGGCACCGGCTTCGTTATAATGGGCAACCAGTTCTGACAGGGTGCCGGGGCGGATTTCCTCGAACAGTTTGGTCAGTTCACGGGTGACGGCAGCGGGGCGTTCGCCGCCCAGGCAATCGGCCATGTCACGCAGGCAGGCGGCCAGGCGTTTGGGGCTTTCGAGAAAAATCAGCGAACCGGGAATAGCGGCAAACCGGGTCAGTTCCTTTTGCCGGGCCATTGATTTGGGCGGTAAAAATCCACCATAGAAAAAATGGTCGCTGGGCAGGCCCGATAAAATCAGCGCCACAATCGGGGAACAAGCTCCGGGGGCCGTCGTTACCGTGTGGCCTGCCGCCTGACAGTCGCGCACCAGTTTGTATCCCGGATCATTGATCAGGGGGGTTCCGGCATCGGAAATCAGGGCAATGGCCTGGCCTTTGCCAAGCCGATCCATGATTTCCGGGCGCATTTTTTCGGCGTTGTGTTCGTGATAGGCAATACGTTTGGTCTTTATGCCGAAACGTGACAAAAGCTTGCCTGATGTGCGGGTGTCCTCGCACAAAATAATTTCGGCCCGTTTAAGGATATCGACCGCACGAAACGTAATATCGCCCAAATTTCCAATTGGAGTAGCAACCAGATAAAGCCCGGCTGATAATGGCAAGGTTTTATCATTCCCTGTTTGATCCGGTTTACTTGCCGGATCGCCCGCATTACCCTGCGAAGAAATAACGCCATTGGGAGGTGAAGAGAGTGGGTTTTCCGAAACTTCATCCGTCTGCGACGATGAACGGTCATTCGGCGTTGCGCCGGTTTGCGTGCCGGACGGCATCTGTGTTGGTCCTTTCGCTAGGGCTTGGCGCGTGCAGTTCAGACACGACTATCACGGACATGATGGGCATGCAACGTGAGCCCGCCCCCGTGGTTACCAACAACGGACCCGACGCGGCGACACGGGCCCCCAATCAGGATTTGATTGGAGAACCCAGCCCGTTTGACGGAATGCCGGGCGATGGGCAGGTTCTTTCCGGTCTTTATAACGACGATGCTGCCACCACCGATAAAAGGGTGGCATTGTTATTGCCTTTATCTGGCGCGCACGGCGATCTGGGCCGGGCGATGCGCCATGCAGCCGAACTGGCATTGTTCGATGCAGCGGGCGATGATTTTGTCTTGCTGCCGATTGATACCGAAGGCAGCTATGAAGGTGGGCGACTGGCCGCGCAAAAGGCAATTACAGCCGGGGCGAAGCTGATTTTAGGGCCGCTGTTTTCCGATTCGGTCAGCGGTGCCGGTGAAGTGGCCAAACAGGCCAATATCCCGGTTTTATCCTTTTCCAATAATATCCGTGCCGCCGAACCTGGCGTTTGGGTCAATGGCCTGTCGCCGGAAGACCAGATCAAACGCGCAGCGGCCTATTCGGTCAGTCAGGGCAAATATCGCTTTGCCGCCCTGTTGCCGCAAAACGATTATGGCCGACAGATTTCAGCCTCGCTAGATCAGATCATCACCAGCGCCGGGGGCAGCATGGGGCCGGTGGCCTTCTATCAGCCGGGTAGTGATGCGATGGAACAGACGGTTAAGAATTTTGCCCGCTATGACCAGCGTCATGCCGCCTTGCTGTCGCGCAAGCGCGAACTGGCTGCGGCGGGCGACAGTGCATCCCAGCGGGCGTTACAGCGCCTGGGGGGCCTTGATACACTGGGCGAGCCGGATTTCAATGCGTTGATCCTGCCTGCCACCGGGGGCGATCTGCGTCAGGTATCGGCCCTTTTGGCCTATTATGATGTTGATCCGGCCAATGTTCAGTATATCGGCACATTTGGCTGGAATGATCCGGGCCTGTTTGCCGAACCGGCCCTGAATGGCGGCATTTTTGCAGCCCCGGAACCGGGCAACTGGAATGCTTTTTCCGTCCGTTATCGGAAAACATTCGGGTCCGAACCCCCGCGTATTGCCAGCCTGTCTTATGACAGTACGGCGCTGGCGGCGGTTTTGGCCGGGTCCGATACCGGTATTACAATGGCGGGTTTGACCAATGTATTGGGCTTTTCCGGGATCGACGGTGTGTTTCGCCTGACGGCCGATGGCCGCACCCAGCGGGGCTATGCCGTGATGCAGATTTCGCGCAGCGGCGCAAAAATGGTCAGCCCGGCCCCGCCGTCATTTGATGCGGTGTTTTAATCTGCCAGCCACCGGATCAAACGGCCTGAACTGTTAAGCGACGGCTTACATGAACACTGCAAACACACCCGCCCGGTTATTCCGCGGCGGGTGTTTTGTCTTTGAAATTACACAGGTCGCTGACAATGCAGTCCGGGCAACGCGGGTTGCGGGCCTTGCAAATATAACGGCCATGCAAAATCATCCAGTGGTGTGAATGATGCAAAAACCGTTTGGGGATTTTCTTTTCCAACGCTTTTTCTACGGCAAGCGGGGTTTTGCCCTTGGCCATGCCGGTGCGATTGCCAAGGCGGAAAATATGGGTATCGACCGCAATGGTGGGTTCGCCAAAGGCGATGTTGCGCACCACATTGGCGGTTTTGCGCCCCACACCGGGCAGTTCTTCCAGCGCGTCCTGATCATTGGGCACAATGCCGCCGTGCTTTTCGACCAGAATTTTCGCCGCGGCCATAATGTTTTTGGCCTTGCCGCGATACAGGCCAATGGTGCGCACATGGCTGATCAGGGCTTCTTCGCCCAGGTCGAGCATGTCTTGCGGGGTGGCAACGATTTCAAACAGCTTTTTGGTCGCCTTGTTAACGCCAATGTCGGTGGCCTGTGCCGATAAGGCAACGGCGACCAGCAAAGTATAGACATTTGTGTAATCCAGCTCGCCCTTTGGTTCCGGGTCGGCATCGGACAGGCGCTGGAAGAATTCTTCTATGGCGGCTTTGCTCATCGGGCGGGACGTTGGAAGGGACATGGCTCTCTGCTTTTTTGGGCGCTTTGGCAATGGGGTGGTATTGACCGTCGGTTTTTTTGATTGATGCTATTTATATGTCGTGTGCGCGGGAAGGTCGAATTTTGTTTGCGATCAGACTGGAGTGATTCCAGAATTTCCGCCATCATGGGGCTGTTGCCCGAGGGAACGGCGCCCGTTTGCCCTGACAGATGCCCAATTGGAACATGCGCCATGGCGATCGGCAATATTGCAAGGGCGATGCCGGTTTTGGTGCAGGACGTAAAACAATGCCAACCCTACCGCGAACTGAAAAGCCGGTTTTCAAAACCGATCTTCACCCCCAGCGATCCTTGACGCGGCGCGGGGCGCGCAGACTTGTTTTGTGTGTGGGCGGGGTGACCACATCGCTGGGGCTGATGTTCTGGTCGATGGGGGCGTGGCCGATTGCCGGTTTTATGGGAATTGACGTTGCGATTTTGTCTTTTGCGTTCCATTTGAATTTCAAGGCGGCCCGGCGCGGTGAAATGATTGAATTGCGGCGCAGTGTTTTGCGGCTGACCCGCATATCGGCCCACGGTGTGCGCGAGGAATTTGATTTTCAGACCTACTGGTTGCAGGTGGTTATGACGCCTGCGGATGCCAACCGAAGCATGTTGATCTTGCGCAGTCATGGCCGCGATATGGAAATTGCCCCGTTTTTGGGCGAGGATGCCAAGCAGGAACTGGCAAATATTTTGCGCGAGAAGCTTTTAATTTGCCGGGACGGGATGCGTCTTTGACGATGGTGCAAAAAAACAGCGATGCTCAGTTAAGCCTGAAAACCGCGCAAATCAGCCGGAAATGGCCGGAAAGGCTGTTGTCAGGCGGGACTCTGTGGCCCGATATGGCCGGTGCAGGGTCGTTTGCAGCGAAAAACCGTAAAGAATCCCCATTTTCACGGCTTGCGACTTTGTTTTGACTTTCATATATAGGTGCGCGGGGTAATTGCCCCGTGGACAAAACGCTATTACAACCATTGGTCCCAGGAGGTCCTGCGCGGCGCTTCAAGGCGAAGGCTGCGGGACGGGCCGGCCGCTAAAAGAGGAACGAATTATGGGCAAGATTATCGGCATTGACCTTGGCACCACCAATTCCTGCGTTGCAGTGATGGATGGTAAAGAAGGCCGGGTTATTGAAAACAGCGAAGGCGCACGTACCACCCCGTCGATGGTGGCATTCACCAATGATGGTGAGCGTCTTGTGGGTCAGCCGGCGAAACGCCAGGCTGTGACCAACCCGGAAAACACCCTGTTTGCGATCAAGCGCCTGATTGGCCGTCGCATGGGTGACCCGGAAGTCGAAAAAGACAAAGATCTGGTACCGTACAAAATTGTTGGCGGTGAAAACGGCGACGCATGGGTTGAAGTCAACGGCGAAAAAATGGCCCCGAGCCAGATTTCCGCAATGATCCTGCAGAAGATGAAAGAAACCGCCGAAGCCCACCTGGGCGAGCCGGTGACCGAAGCTGTGATTACCGTTCCGGCATATTTCAACGATTCGCAGCGCCAGGCGACCAAAGATGCCGGTAAAATTGCCGGTCTTGAAGTCAAGCGTATCATCAACGAACCGACCGCTGCTGCCCTGGCTTATGGCCTGGACAAAAAAGAAGGCGGCACGGTTGTTGTTTATGACCTTGGCGGTGGTACTTTTGACGTCTCGGTTCTGGAAATCGGCGATGGCGTTTTTGAAGTTAAATCAACCAATGGCGATACCTTCCTTGGGGGTGAAGACTTCGACAAACAGATCATTGATTATCTGGCGGACGAGTTCAAAAAAGAACAGCAGATCGATCTTCGCAAGGACCGTCTGGCCCTGCAGCGCCTGAAAGAAGCCGCTGAAAAGGCCAAGATCGAGCTTTCATCCTCGATGCAGACCGAAGTCAACCTGCCGTTCATTACCGCAGACCAGGCGGGTCCGAAGCACCTGAATGTCAAACTTAGCCGTGCAAAACTCGAAGCCCTGGTTGGCGACCTGATTGATCGCACCATCACGCCGTGTAAAGCCGCGTTGAAAGATGCCGGTATTTCGGCAGGCGAAATTGATGACGTGATCCTGGTGGGCGGCATGACCCGTATGCCGAAGGTTCAGGAACGCGTTAAGGAATTCTTTGGTCGTGAACCGCACAAGGGTGTGAACCCTGATGAAGTTGTGGCACTGGGTGCTGCTATTCAGGGCGGTGTGTTGCAGGGTGACGTTAAAGACGTTCTGCTGCTTGACGTAACGCCGCTGTCGCTGGGTATTGAAACCCTTGGTGGTGTATTTACCCGCCTGATCGACCGCAACACCACCATTCCGACCCGCAAGTCGCAGACTTTCTCGACCGCGGAAGACAACCAGACCGCTGTGACCATTCGTGTGTTCCAGGGTGAACGCGAAATGGCCGCAGACAACAAGATGCTGGGTCAGTTTGACCTGGTTGGTTTGCCGACCGCCCCGCGTGGTGTGCCGCAGATTGAAGTCACCTTTGACATTGATGCCAACGGCATCGTCAATGTGTCGGCCAAAGACAAGGCAACCAACAAGGAACAGCAGATTCGCATTCAGGCATCTGGTGGTTTGTCGGATGATGAAATCGAAAAAATGGTCAAGGATGCCGAGTCTAACGCGGACAGCGACAAAAAGCGCAAGGCGCTGGTCGAAGCCCGTAACCAGGCCGAAGCCCTTGTTCATTCGACCGAAAAGAACATTGCTGAACATGGTGACAAGGTTGACGCCAACACCAAGTCCACGATCGAGGATGCCCTGGCTGCCCTTAAGGAAGCCAGGGACGGTGAAGACCCCGAGGTGATCACCGCCAAGATCAACGAACTTCAGCAGGCCGCCATGAAACTTGGCGAAGCCATGTATCAGGCCCAGCAGGCAGAAGAAGGCGGTGCGAAAGCATCTGATTCTGCCGGAAAGGCTGACGATGGCGTTGTCGATGCCGACTTTGAAGAAGTCGACGACAGCAAAAAAGACAAGTAAGGCGACCGGTGCGGTCGTCTATGCACGCCGCCCTGTAACTCGTGACGGGCCGTTCAGCACAAATGTGAAATGTGCCGACGGCCCGCCCGTATTTCCGGAGTAACGGATGGCGAAACAGGATTATTACGAGCTTTTGGGCGTGAGCAAGGATGCCAGCGCAGCCGAGCTCAAAAGCGCATATCGTAAAATGGCAGTCAAATTCCACCCGGATAAAAACCCGGGCGATACCGCTGCCGAAGCAAAATTCAAGGAAGTCAGCGAAGCTTACGACGTTCTTAAGGATGCCGACAAGCGCGCAGCCTATGACCGGTTCGGCCATGCGGCCTTTGAACAGGGTGGTGCTGGCGGTGGGGGCGGCCCGTTTGGTGGCGGCTTTGGCGGTGGCGGCTTTGCCGACGTGTTCGACGAAATTTTCGGTGCCATGGGGGGCGGTGGCCGTCGTGGCGCATCGTCCAATCGCGGGGCTGATCTGCGCTATAACATGGCGATTTCGCTCGAAGATGCCTTTAACGGCAAAAAGTCGGAAATCACCATTCCCGGGTCGGTTCAGTGCGACGCCTGTGATGGCAGCGGGGCTGAATCCGGTTCGCAGCCGGTAACCTGCCCGACCTGTAACGGGCATGGCAAGGTGCGTGCCCAGCAGGGATTCTTTACCATTGAACGCACTTGTCCGTCCTGTCATGGACAGGGCAAGATTGTTAAAAACCCGTGCAAGGTTTGCCACGGGGCGGGTCGGGTTGAAAAACAAAAGAACCTGCAGGTAACGATTCCCGCCGGGGTCGAGGATGGTACGCGCATTCGTTTGGCGGGTGAAGGTGAAGCCGGGGCGCATAATGCACCTTCGGGCGATCTGTATATCTTCCTTGATATTCAGCCGCATCGCTTCTTCCAGCGCGAAGGGGCTAATTTGCTGTGCCGGATTCCGATCCCCATGACCAAGGCCGCCCTTGGCGGAACGATTGAAGTTCCGACCATCGAAGGCACGCGCACGCGAATTAACATTCCGGCCGGCACCCAGTCAGGCCAGCAGTTGCGTTTGCGCAACAAGGGCATGACGGTGCTGCGTTCACAAGCGCGCGGTGACATGTTTGTCGAGGTCAGTGTCGAAACGCCGGTTCATTTGTCGGAACGGCAAAAAGAGCTTCTGAGCGAATTTGACGACATTTCGCGGAAAGATGGCAGTCATCCGGAATCCGAAGGGTTCTTTTCCAAGATGAAAGAAATCTGGAAAGACCTGACGGACTGATTGCTTTGGCTTGCCGGGCTTACCGAAGCCAATGATATTGCGCTGACAACAGATAAACCCCCGCATGATTTTGAACTGACCCCCGAAAGTTGGACATCAACCTTCGGGGGTTTATCTTTGGCGGTGTTTGGCGGCGTTACACCGCTCGCCCGATGCGCCGCATCGCGCAGCGCGCTGTGCCTTGCCAAACGACACGCCAAAAACAAACAAAACGGGTCATATTAAAGGAAATGTGCTTTAGATATCATCCCAGAAAATCAGGGAATGATGGGCGGCGGTGCCCGCACGAACACCGTTGCCCACAGCCAACCCCACTGAACCAGCGCCAAGCATGTTGTCGCCGCAGGCAAAAACGCCGGGAACGGATGTTTCCATCATGGCGTCTGTTTGAATAAAAGCGCCAATGGGGCCATCGGCAAATGTACAGCCCAACTGGCGGGGCAGCGGACTTGTGACGTCGGTGCGGGTCTGGATCAACAGGCCGGCAAGGTTGATTTCGCGCCCGTCTTCAAGGACCACCGTGGCATTGTCGCCGGTAATTTTGCGAACAGGGGTGCGCTCCAGCGTGACATTCCGGCGTGCCAGTTGCGATAACCGGGTTTCATCGGGATCAAACGCGTTATTGAGGAAAAGGGTGGTCGGTCCCCAGTCGGGCAGCATCAAGGCCTGATGCATGGCCAGTGCCGAACTGGCCAGAACGCCAACAGGCTGTTGGTTTAATTCGTAACCATGGCAATAGGGGCAATGAAATACCGATCCGCCCCAGCGTTCGGCGATGCCGGGAATATCGGGCAGTGTGTCGGTAACGCCGGTGGCCAGGATCAGGGCGCGGGCCGATAGTTTAAGGCCTTCTTGCGTGTCAACTTCAAGCAGGCGACCGCGACGCCGGGCGGCAATGGCTAGGTCGTTTTTCCAGCACAGCGTGGGGTATTTCATGAGCTGGGCACGCGCGTCGGCGAGGATGTCGTTTGGCGCACGGCCATCTTGCCCCAGAAAACCGTGCGAGGCTTTGGCAAAGCGGTTGCGGGGCAAACTGCCATCAAGCACCAGAACATGTTGCCGGGCACGGGCCAGTTGCAGGCTGGCAGACATACCGGCAAAGCTGCCGCCGATGACAATCACATCGTAATTCTGTTCCATGACGCGTCCTTTCATGATGCGGATTTGCGGATAAAGTCACCGTAGAATTTTATGTAACTTATGAGGTTTCATAATCGGGGTGAAAGCAATGCGTCAAGAATTTTTGTAACTTTGTTTGTTACGTATTGTGAAATTTGCTAAAACCACCGCCAGAAAAGCAGGAGCCAGAACCGATGAGACAGGACCACCGTCTTTCCCGAATGTTGCATGTGCTGATCCATCTGGACCGCCATCGCAAACATGCAACATCGGAAGAAATTGCCACAATGCTGCGCACCAACCCGGTGGTGGTGCGCCGAACATTGGGGGGATTGCGCAAGGTGGGGCTGGTCACCTCGGAAAAGGGCCATGGTGGCGGGTGGCGGCTGGCGCGGGGGCTGTCAGAGATCAGCCTGCGCGATATTTATACCGCACTGGGCGAACCGCCGTTATTTGCCATCGGCAATGCCGAGGATGAACCCGATTGCCTGGTCGAAAAGGCCGTGAACAACGCCATTGATGACACGCTGGGCCTGGCGCGCACCCTGCTGCTGGATCGGTTTGCCACCATCACTCTGGCCGATATTGCCGCCGATTTTGACCGGCGATTGCAGGATTACCCCGTTGAAGCACAGCGCTTTGGGCATGCCCATGCCAAGGACGAAACCAAGGTGTGAGGGGCGGGATTTTATATTTATAACCCTGCTGCTGGCGGCGATGCGGGCCAGGCGCGCACAAAATCGATAAAGGCGCGCAAAGGGGACGGCACCAGTCGCCGCCCCGGATAATAAAGTTTGGGTCCGGGAAAGGATGGCCACCAGTCTTGCAGGACAGGAACCAGTGATCCGTCCTTAAAATAAGGCTGAAGCCAGTCTTCAAACAGATAAATAATGCCGATGCCTGATTTGGCGACATCAACAGCCAGATCGGTTCCGCCGCCGGGGCGCATGATGAAAGGGCCGTTCACGGCCAACATAACCGATTCGCCGTCTTTTTCAAATTCCCACGGAAACATTGCACCACTGGCAAAACGGCCGCGAATACAGGCGTGATCCAGAAGATCTTGCGGGTGCTGCGGTGGTGTATGCCGAGCAAGATAGGATGGTGCGGCGGCGGCGGCGAAACGCTGTGTGCGCGGGCCGATGGGAAGGGCGATCATGTCTTGTTCCAGCCGTTCGTCATAGCGAATACCTGCATCGCACCCTGCTGTTACCAGATCGACAAAACTTTCCTCGGTAATGATTTCAAGCAGGATATCGGGATAGCGGGCGAGAAAGGCCGGGATGATTTCGCGGAGCGCCAGACGCGCAGCACTGACTGGCACATTCAGGCGCAACGTCCCGACCGGGCGGTCGCGATAGCCATTCACCACATCAAGCGCATTTTCAACTTCGCCGAGGGCGGGTTCCAACCGTTCAAGCAAGCTTGAACCAGCCTCGGTCAGCGAAACGCTGCGGGTGGTCCGGTTAAACAGCCGCACCCCAAGGCACGTTTCAAGGCGGCGTATGGCATCGCTAAGCGCGGATGCACTGCCCCCGCTAAGGCGTGCGCCTTCGCGAAAACCACCAGCACGTGCAACTGTAATAAAAGCATTCAGTTCGCCGAGATCTACATTCATTGTTCAGCTATCCGTACAAGTTGTTCTGATTGTGCCCGATTGTCGATCAGCATGGCAAGGACTAGCGTAGGGCTAGCCACAAAGGAGGTTTCACATGTCTATTATTGAACAGTCAGGCACATTCGAGATTGCAGGCCATAGCGTAAAACGGATGGGATATGGCGCCATGCAACTGGCTGGTCCCGGGGTTTTTGGCCCGCCGCGCGACCCCGCAGGGGCTGAAAATGTGCTGCGCGCCGCCCTTGAGGCCGGAATCAACCATATTGATACCAGCGATTTTTACGGCCCACATGTGACCAACCAGCTGATCAAAAAGGCATTGCACCCCTATGCCGATGATTTGCTGATTGTGACCAAAATCAGCGCGCGACGCGATGAAAAGGGCGGCTGGATACCGGCATTATCGGCCGAAGAATTGACTGCTGCTGTGCATGATAACTTGCGCAATCTTGGCCTTGAGGCGCTTGATGTGGTTAATTTCCGCAGTATGCATGGTTTGCATGGCCCGGAAGAGGGATCGATTGCCGAGCCGTTGTCGGTTCTGGCGGATTTGAAAAAACAGGGACTGATCCGGCATTTGGGCCTTAGCAACGTGACGCCAACGCAGATTCGCGAAGCACAGGCAATTACCGATATTGCCTGTGTTCAAAACCAGTATAACCTGGCGTATCGCCATGATGATGCGTTGATTGACGATCTGGCACAGCAGAATATTGCCTATGTGCCGTTCTTTCCGCTGGGCGGATTTTCGCCGTTGCAATCGCAGATTTTGTCCGATATTGCCGCCCGTCTGAACCTGACGCCGATGCAGGTTGCCCTTGCGTGGTTGTTGCAACGTGCGGCCAATATTTTGCTTATTCCCGGCACCTCGTCGGTCGTGCATTTGCATGAAAATATTGCGGCATCGGCTGTCACCCTGACGCCTGAAATTGTTGCCGAACTTGACGGCGTCTGGCACGCCGCCAGGGATGGCTCTGCCGGGGGGCATTCCTGAACGATAAAACATGTTGCTGTTTTAGAAACATGGTTGATGGGACAAAAATCGGGGCGGTGGCAACCGGCATCGCCCCTTTTGCTGTGACCGGGGTTTCTGCGCGGTTCCTGTCATTTCATCGGCTGGCATGATGTGCTAAAGCAAACATTGTATTGGATGGATTTTGCCTTCAGGAGGCCGGAATGAAAATCGGGATTGTCGGATGTGCCGGACGTATGGGACGGATGCTGGTTGTGGAAACGGCCAAAACCGACGGCTGCGACATTGGTGGCGGCACGGACTTGCCGGGCAGCGCATTTGTTGGCAAGGACATTGCCCTGATTGCCGGGTTGGAAGAATGTGGTGTTGCCATTGGTGATGATCCCAAAGCGCTGTTTACCGATGTCGATGCGGTGATTGATTTCACCACTCCGGCAGCCACGATGAAACATGCGGCACTGGCGGCAGAAACCGGAACGGTTCTGGTGATCGGCACCACCGGTCTGTCGGCCGACCAGAAAGAACAGCTCAAACAGGCAGCGCAAAAAACCGCGATTGTTTTTGCCCCGAACATGAGTGTCGGCGTTAACCTGGCCTTTGCACTGGTCGAAAAGGTTGCCGCAATCCTTGATAAGGATACGGCCGATATCGAAATTGTGGAAATGCATCACAAGCACAAGGTTGATGCGCCCTCTGGCACGGCATTGGGGCTGGGTGAAGCCGCCGCCAGAGGTCGGGGTGTGGCGTTAGATGATGTGGCGGTACGCGCGCGTGACGGGCATACCGGTGCGCGCGAAGACGGTGCCATTGGCTTTGCCACCCTGCGCGGCGGCGATGTGGTGGGCGATCATACGGTTATTTTTGCCTGCGAAGGCGAACGTATTGAGATCACGCACAAGGCATCGTCGCGCGAAGTCTTTGCCAAGGGGGCCGTCCGGGCTGCCAAATGGGCTTTTGGCAAGGATGCCGGGCTGTATTCGATGCAGGATATTCTGGGGCTTTAAACAGGTCATTCCGTACTGACCCGTAAAAAACCTGCCTTGCCTATTGCGATAACAGCTTTGCGGAATCCGAGGAGATCAAACTTTTGTCGGGATGGTGGAGGCCGTAATTGAACAGGTCGCGTAACTTCTGGCCCAGGTCGGTACGGCGAAACGCCACATGCAGGGTTTTGGTATCTAACTTGCGGGGATGGAAAACAAATTTCCGGGCGGCCGGGGAAAGTTCGGGTGTGGTTCTGGTCAAATAATGCAGAACCTGCTCGTCCATGACCGCAACATCAATACGTCCGGCATTTAGCAGGCGCAGCAAGGTCAGGTCGTCATTGGCGGCCAGTGTGTGCAGTTCGCCATTTTTCACCATCTGGTCAAAAACCGGCTGATTGACATATCCGGCAACCACCCCGACGCGCCAGTTTTTCAAATCGTCGGGAACGGACCAGTTAAATGCCGTTTCTGCCAAATAGACAAAACCCAGCGGGCTGGTTCCGATTGAATCGGAAAAATAAAACTTCTGTTCCAGCCGGGCGGTTTTGTATTCGGGATAATAGCCAACCACGGTGGTGTCGGACTGAAGGCTGTCAAGCACACGTCGCCACGGATAGAAAACGGTTGTCATGTCAATGTTGCTTACCGCGAAGGCATGGCGGGAAATGATGGCACTTGTCCCTTCGCCGGGCAGGTTTTCGCCCGTGTAGGGGGGCCAGTCGAGAGAGGCGAGTCGCACGGTCATGCCGGCGAACGGTTCGGAAAGTGTGTCGGCTGCGAAAACGCGGGATGGCACACACAGGGCAAAACCCATCAATAATACGGGCAGTAAACTGCGCCATCCGGTTTTTTTGAGTGTTATGATCATCATCCCCTGACCCGTTTTGGTGTGCAGAAAATTTGACCGGCACAAAAATTGCCCGCCGAAGCCTGATCCTATATTCAAGTGTTAACCAGTTTTCGCCACAGACAAGGGTTTTCAGGCGTAAGGGCGATTTTGTCATCGCCTTGTCATTTTGTGCTCTCAGCGATTGCGGTCATCCCAGCCTGAGGGACAGTGTGTTTTGTTATCCGGCTATCTTGAAAAACACATCGGATCGCACCTTTTTTAAAGAGCAAAGGTGCTAATTGCTTGGAAACCGGTTGGCGGGAATATGCAAGACCGGGCAATCATTGTCGGGACATTGCAGGGCGCGCAAACCGCGATCAAAGGCTTCACGCAGGGCTTTGCCTGCGGCGGTGCGGCGAAAGCCGACATGAAGGGTTTTGTTTTCCAGGATATTGGGATGAAAATAGAACCAGCGCCGATTTTGCGAAAAATCCGGTTTGGTATCAAGGATATGGCGCATCACCAGTTGATCCATCACCGCAATATCAACCCGGCCCGCCGAGAGAAGACGCAGCAGGGTTATGTCGTCATGGGCTTTGACAACATGTAACAGTCCTTGATTGACCCGTCGGTCAAAATCGGCGCGATTGGCATATCCGCGCACCACACCAATGGTCAGGTGGCTCAAATCATCAAGGGTTTGCCAGTCAAAGCTGGTTCCGCGGTAATATACAAACCCCACCGGGCTGTGAACGATTGCCCGTGACAGAAAAAAATGCTCCTGACGTTGCGGATCGGCATAAACCGGGAAAATGGCATCGGCGCGTTGGTTGGGGTTGGGTAAAATATCTGTGTCAAATTGTTGCAGGCTGCGTTGCCAGGGCATGAACGCGATACGTGTTGGAATTTTTTCATGGGCGAAGGCGGCGCGCACAATAATGCTGGCAATGCCCTGACCCGGCAGGGTTTCGCTGCTATAGGGGGGCCATTCGGTGGTTCGCAGATCAACAGGGAGGTTAAGGTGGATCGTCGATGGCAGGTTCGGGGGATCGGCGCGGGCAGGCAGGCTGAACATTGCCACCATTAATCCGGTCAGCAATGCTGCAAAACAAAATCGTTTCCCGAGGGTTGCCACGCAGGGACGCTCCCTTCTAATGAGATATAACCTCAGGGTAGCAGTGATCAGACGGATAAGAAATCAATTCATCCGTCTGATCGGAACAGATTTTAGTGTGCATCAGCCCAGCTATTGCCAATACCGGCATCGGCAATCAAAGGCACACTAAGGTGGGCGGCATTTTCCATCACGTCACGAATCACTTTTACGGCTTTTTCCGCCTCGTCTTCCGGGGCTTCAAAAATCAGTTCATCGTGGACCTGCAAGAGCATGCGGGTTTTTAACCCTGCATCGATCAGGGCATCGGGAACGGCGATCATGGCGCGTTTGATGATATCGGCGGCACCGCCCTGAATCGGGGCGTTAATGGCCGCACGTTCGCCAAAGCTGCGGCGCATGCCATTTTTATCATTAATGCCATTGATGTAAATTTTCCGCCCAAACAGGGTGCGGACCATGCCGTGGGTTTTGGCAAAATCCTTGGCCCGTTCCATATAATCGCGAATGCCGGGGTAAATTTCGAAATAGGCGTCGATAAAGGCCTTGGCTTCTTTTTGTGGAATGCCCAGCTGGTTTGCCAGACCAAAGGCGGAAATGCCGTAAATGATGCCAAAGTTAATCGCCTTGGCCTTGCGGCGTACCATCGGGTCCATACCCTCTATCGGTACGCCAAACACCTTGGATGCGGTTGAGGCATGAATATCCTCGCCGTTTTTAAAGGCGGTGCGCAGGGCATCGATTTCGGCAACATGGGCCAACAGGCGCAGCTCGATTTGTGAATAGTCGGCAGATATCAGCTTGCAGCCCTTATCGGCGATAAAGGCGGTACGAATTTTACGGCCTTCCTCGCTTCTGATCGGGATGTTTTGCAGGTTGGGTTCGTTCGAGGACAAACGACCGGTATTGACGTTGGTTTGGCCATAACTGGTGTGAACCCGCCCGGTTTCCGGGTTGATATGGGTTGCCAGCGCGTCGGTATAGGTACTTTTCAGTTTGGAAAGCTGGCGCCAGTCCAGAATGCGGGCCGGCAGGTCGTGGCCCTGTGCGGCCAGGCCTTCAAGCACATCGGCGCCGGTTTGCCAGGCGCCGGTTTTGGTTTTTTTGCCGCCCGACAGGCTCATCTTTTCAAACAGGATTTCGCCCAGCTGCTTGGGGCTGCCCAGATTGAAAGGTTCGCCCGCCATTTCGTGAATGGTTTTTTCCAGAACGGCCATGCGGGTGGCGAAATCGGAGGATAAATGACGCAAAATATCGGCATCGACCTTAACGCCAATGCCTTCCATTTTGGCCAGCACCGGGACCAACGGGCGATCCAGCGTTTCATAAACACTGGCCATATGTTCCTGCGCGATGCGGGGTTTAAGCAACCGGTGCAAACGCAGGGTAATGTCGGCATCCTCGGCGGCGTAATCCAGTGCCTTGTCTAACGGCACCTGATCAAAGGTGATCTGCTTTTTGCCAGAACCGGCAACATCGGCAAATTTGATGGTTTTATAATCCAGATGCAAATCGGCCAGTTCGTCCATGCCATGCCCGTGGCTGGTGCCATCAAGCACATAGGACAGCACCATGGTGTCATCGATCGGCGCAACATCGATGCCATAACGGGCAAAAATGATTTTGTCGTATTTGATGTTCTGGCCGACTTTTAAAACGCCACGATCTTCCAGCAGCGGTTTTAACAGCTCAATCGCGCGTTTAAGCGGGATCTGCTTGGGGATTTCCTTGGCCGGGGTGTCGTCTTTGGTATCTGCGGGCGCACTGTCAAAATCAAAGCCGCCCTGGGCTGCACCACTATTGCTGGCGGCGGGTTCCTCATCAACAAAGCCATGGCCCAGCGGGATATAGCAGGCTTCGCCCGGCTTGACCGAAATGGAGATACCAACCAGTTTGGCCTGATGGGCGTTAAGCGATGTGGTTTCGGTATCAACCGCCAGTGTGCCTTCATAATCGGCCTGGGCGATCCAGTGTTTCAGGCGTTCTTCGTCCTGGACCAGTTCGTAGGTTGCCTTGGTAACGCTGACATCATTCACACCGGTGCCTGCCTCGGTCAGGCCATTGGCATCAACGGTACCGCCAAACTTGGCTTTGATCTTGGCAGCCAGCGATTTAAAGCCATGGGTGGCAATAAAAGACAGCAGCACATCCGGGTCGGGTTCGAGCAGGTCAAAATCATCGACCGGGTGGGTTACCGGAACATCGGTTTTAAGGCGTACCAGATCACGCGAGATACGGGCCAGATCGGCATTTTCGATCAGCTTTTCGCGGCGTTTGGGCTGTTTGATTTCCCCCGCCCGTTCGAGAAGGCTATCAAGGTCGCCATATTCATCAATCAGCTGGGCTGCGGTTTTAATGCCAATGCCCGGCACACCGGGCACGTTATCAACGGCGTCACCGGCCAGCGCCTGAACATCAATCACCTTGTTCGGCGCGACGCCAAATTTTTCCATCACCTCGGCGGCACGAATGGTGCGGTTTTTCATCGCATCAAACATTTCGACGTGATCGGTCACCAGCTGCATCAAATCCTTGTCCGATGAGACAATGATAACTTCGGCACCCTGTGCTTCGGCCTGGCGGGCATAAGTGGCGATCAGGTCGTCGGCTTCATAGCCTTCAAGTTCGATCGATGGCAGGTTAAAGGCCCGCACGGCATCGCGGATCAGGCCGAATTGCGGCACCAGTTCTTCGGGGGGCGGCGGACGGTGCGCTTTGTACGCCGGATAAAAATCGTTGCGGAACGTTTTGCCCTTGGTATCAAAAATAACCGCCATATGATCGGGGCGGGTATCTTCGCGCAGTTTCATCAGCATGGTACAAAACCCGTAAACGGCATTGACGGGGGTGCCGTCAGGGCTGCTCATGGGGGGCAGGGCGTGAAACGCGCGGAAAATAAAGCCGGACCCGTCAACAAGGACGACACGGCGGGGGGGCTGGGCAGAATCGGTCATACGATGGATGCTCGTTTTTCTCGATGAATTGGGTGGCCCGCAGAATGCCGTATAAGGCGGGCGAAGTCGAGTAGGGTGACGCCGAATTGTCTAACACAGCGCTTTGTGCTGACAATAACGGGTTAGGCTTGGTATGTTTTGGGGGTGTAGCATACTGATATGTGCGCGGCAGGGATGGGATGTCAGTGATCAGGCGTGAGGAAAAGTCGGTAAACCGGCGCGGCGAAAAGCCCGTTTATCAACCGTTCGGCAAAGGTGTCGAGGCGGCTGGCTTGTCACGCGACATTCACGACGGCATGAAACTTGAAAATCGCCGAAAAAACAGCAAAAAAGCCGCCAGGGGCAAAAAAGGACAGTCACAAATAAAAGCTGCCAGCAATGATGGCTGGCTGTCACGCGGGACGTTATTGCGCATCCTTTTTACCCTCGTCCTTTTTGGGGGGGCGCTGCATGGGTTGTTTGTGGCTTTTGGCATTTATGATCGTAACCAGTCCCTGTCGAACGGGGATCAGTTTGTATTGCTGATCAAGCTGTTGGTGTTTGTGACGTTGATGCATCTGTTTTATCTGATGCTGATGCATTATCGCCCGATCCGCCAGAAAGTGCGGGGCCTGTTTTTTATGGCACTGGCACCGGTGGCCGCGATATGCATTTTTATGATTTATGGCGGGGCTGGCATGTTTGGCAGCTTCCTACCCATTCTTCAGTTCCTGACCCTGACAATCGGGGTTGGTGGATTTATTCTTTATGTGGCCACATATACTTGGCTGTCAGGCCGGATTGTCCGTCGGCGGGGCGGCTTTGACACGCACGATGACGATGGAACTGGCAGCGGCGGAGATAATGCGCCAGGCGATAACGCCGGTCTTTCTGCCCGTCATGGCGGCAGATCGTTACCCACCGGCAAAACCGGTTATGATGGTACCAAGCGTTTGAACCATTCATCGCAATGATGGGAAAAACGGGGGTATCGCCTGCCGGAATGATTTTTGACGGGCATTATTTCCAACATTCATACCAGTTGGTATATTTTAGTATATTGTTTTCATTCGCATAAATCAGAAAAAACCTTTGGGCTTGCGAAGCGGGCTGTTTGGCGCGATGCCGTGCCCGTGACCTATCGGATTGTACCGGATTAGGAAACATATTTTAAAAGGCGATGTATCAGATCGGTTATCCGGACGATCCGCCGTTATTTGCGAATTGGGCAAGAACGTGTGCAATGTATGGCGCGGCCTTGATCGGGAGCGGTTCGTGGTCCCGATCAAGGCGGTGATTTGTGATTAACGGGGTGATGTTTTCGTATTGATCAACGCGTCGAGCAGACGGATAACGTCAACAGAGGCGGTTTCAACTTTGGTGTAAAGTTCAAGCGCGCCTTTGACATCCCCTTTATTGTAGCGCCTGACAGCTTCGATCCCGCATTCATGAACCGTCTTGTGAGGCTCTTCGAGCTGTTTGAAGGCCGGGTTGTGACGCAGGTCTCTGGAATCTTCGCTATTATACCAGTGGCCCAGGTTGCAACTGGTGTGCTGTGCCAGTTCATCGGCCTTGAGGCTTTGGCGACCGATCAACATATCGGCAAGGCGTTTTTTCCAGATCACATGGTCGGATTTTGCAATCCGGATACTTTTGTTCGGCACATCGAATTTGGAAAGTGCAGCAATTTGCTCTCCTACCTTATCGACGACGTGGTCGGTGGCATTGGCACTGGCGCGGATCACCTTGACGTTGTCGGCGGTTTCCTTCGCGATTTTATTGATCCGGAGGCAGACCTCGGCGGATGCCTGTTCCTGCTGGTGAAGGATACCGGCAATTTCAACCGAGCGGGCCGAGATATCGCTGATCAGGGTGCCGATATGTTCAATCGACTGAACAGATTCCTGCATCGATTTTTCACCTGCGCGGACGGCATCCGCACCGTTTTTCATCGATTGGACGATCCCGGAAATCTCGACAGTCAGGGCCTCGATCGTACTGCGGACATCAACGGTTGCGCGTGCGGTCTGGCTTGACAGGTTTTTGACTTCACCGGCAACCACAGCAAAGCCTTTGCCTGCTTCACCCGCACGTGCAGCCTCAATTGTGGCGTTCAGGGCCAGCAAGTTGGTCTGAGCGGCAATGTCGTCAATGATACCGATCATTTCGACAATGCGACTGGATGTTTCGGCCAGCATTTCAACGCGTTGACTGGCCTCAGTCACGGCCAAGGCAACAAGGCGCATGTTTTCGGCCGTGTCCTTGATGATACCAGTACCGTTTTTCGCTGTTGAACTTGCCGTTACAACCTGCCGGGCAACTTCCGCGGTATTTTCGCTGATTCCGGCAATGCCGGTCGCCATTTCTTCGACGGCGGTCGAGATTGAGTGGGTCTGCAAATCCACTTCGCCCATTTCGCGCATCATGGAGGCGTTTGAACTGGCGACTTCATTGATGGACATCGATAAATCGACGTTGTTGTCCAGCATTTGATCTGCAAACCGATTGCCAGCGTCTTTTACGGCCCGATCATACGAGGTCTGGAAAAAGTCCCGGAGGGTTTCCTCAAGCGACATGGTTATGCCGTAATGCAAACTTTGGGCGAAAACCTTAAGATGCGAGGGTTTCCAGCGGCAATGATGCGACAGGTCGTCAACGAGCAGGTTAAAGGCGCGGTGATAGAGCCGGGAAATGTCCCTGCTTTTAAAATTCAGGTGATGATAAAGGTGCCCCAGTTTCGAATCACTTCGGGATTGATCAGATGTTCCTTCAACCGCGTGGATCCATGTCTGGATTTGAAGGGCGACAAGCCGGTCCGCGTTTCCCGTTCCTGTGGGCAGAACGGTTTCAGAAACGTTGTTAAACGCAGGTTTTAATACGAGACGAAGGTCATCAGACAGTTTTTGACGCAACGCGGTAAAATCAATTTTTGCGTCATCTTTCATCGCGGGCTGAAAGGACAATTCGTTCATCTTTCGGAACTCCTTTACCAGGTATTGCGGGCATATTAGTCGATCCTGCCCTTCGCCACATGCTCATTATTATCTTTGGTGCGCCTAGAGGTTTATAGATGAAACGACAACATTGAAATGTGAAAACGTAAAAAATTATTCTCCTGTCGCATCTTGGAGTTTTTCTAATCAAAGTTAGTTTTTTAAAGATATGAAAATGCAGATTTTTTATAACAAGCCTGTATAAGGCTTATCCATGCAGGGCTGGGTTGCCGTAAACGCGACGGGCGGTAGCCGCAAACGCGACGGGCAGTAAATGCCCCCAAATTCAGCTGTTTTCGGCCAGAATATTTCCTGCCAGATATAACGACCCTAAAATCAGGAACCGGCGTGCCTCTGGAAAGGTATCTCGCAGGGTTTCGATGGCGTGCGTTGCTGAAGAACAGGCCGTAGCGGGGATGTTCAGCGTTGCGGCCGCATCACACAGGGTTTGTGGTGCGTGGGCCTGATGTTCGCCGGGAATGGTAACAGCAGCAAGCCCGGAGATATAAGGGGCGAGCGGGCGCAAAAACGCCACCGGGTTCCGGTTGTCGAGCATTCCCATGACCGCAACAGTCTGTCTGGCGGGGCGAGAATGCGCCAGCCAGTTGGCGATTACTTCGGCCGCTGCAATGTTATGGCCGCCATCAACAAACAATTCGGCATCGTCGGGTAAAAGGTCAATCAGCGGTCCTTGTTTCAGGCGCTGAAGCCTGGCGGGCCATTTGGCATTTTGAAGACCCGTGGCAATGGTTTCAAAGTCAATATCCGTGCCGTTGGCCGCCTTGATACCGGCATGTCGCACGGCAACAGCCGCCACCATTGCATTGACATATTGATGACGCCCGGGCAGGGCCGGGGCTGGCAGGCGTGTTCGCACCCCGTCGATATGGATGTCAAATCCGTCATCGTCCTGGTCGGTGATGGCGAAATTGGTAATCAGCGGTGTGCCGACCTTACCGGCATGGCGTGTAAGCACATCAAATGCCGGTAAAACCTGCGGGGCAATTACACAGGGGGCACCGGGTTTCATGATTCCGGCCTTTTGAAAGGCGATTTTTTCAACCGTGTCGCCCAGAAATGCCTGATGGTCGATTGAAACAGGGGTAACCACGCACAGGGTGGGATTGGGTAAAATGTTGGTGGCATCAAACCGGCCGCCAAGACCGGTTTCAAGCAACAATATATCGGCGTCAATCCGCGAATAGGCCAGAAAGGCAGCCGCCTGGGTGATTTCAAAATAGGTTATTTGCGCACCGGCATTGATGGCTTCGACTTCTTCAAGCAGGGTGCACAGATCTTCTTCTGAAATCTGTTTGCCCGCCAGCACGATGCGCTCGTGGAAGGTCACAAGATGCGGCGAGGTCGAGGTATGAACCCGCAGACCTGCGGCCTCGTAAATGGCGCGCAGATAGGCAAGGGTCGATCCCTTGCCATTGGTGCCTGCGATATGAATAACGGGCGGAAGTTTCAGGTGTGGATCGCCCAGTTTTTGCAACAAGGTTGCAATCCGGCCCAGGGATAAATCAATTATCTTGGGATGAAGCAGGCCAAACCGGTTAAGAATGGCACTGCTTTGCGATGTTGCCACCTGCATGTTCAGTCCGCTTTTTCCGAAGCTGTGTCTTGGGCATTATCCGCCTTGTTGCCAGCTTTGATTGGCACTATTGATGCACCGGGTTTGGGGCGACGGATCATGTCGATCAGGCGGCCAAAGGTCGCGTTCAGTTCATTGCGCGGCGTCACCATATCGACCATGCCATGTTCCAGCAGATATTCGGCTGTCTGGAAATTTTCGGGCAGTTTTTCGCGAATGGTGTTTTCGATAACACGGCGTCCGGCAAAGCCGATTTGCGCGCCCGGCTCGGCGATTTGAATATCGCCCAGCATGGCAAAGGATGCCGAAACACCCCCCGTTGTCGGATCGGTCAGCAAGACGAAATAGGGCAGACCCTTTTCCTTGACCTTGTCAATCGCGGCCGTGGTCCGTGCCATTTGCATCAGCGACAGAATACCTTCCTGCATACGGGCCCCGCCCGATGCCGGAACAATAATCAAGGCTGCATCCTGGACAATGGCCAGTTCGGCTGCGGCGACAATGCCTTCGCCCACCGCTGTTCCCATCGACCCGCCCATAAAGGAAAAGTCAAAAACAGCGATAACGGTGGCATGGCCGCCAACGGTGCCATGGGCAACAGCCAGGGCATCTTTGAATTCGGCCTTGGCCTGGGCGGTTTTCAAGCGATCAGTATATTTTTTCTGATCGCGAAAACGCAGCGGGTCAACCGGCACCGAGGGTAACTCGATGGTTTGGTATTTGCCACTGTCAAACATCAGTTCCAGGCGATCACGGGCGGAAATCCGCATGTGATGGCCGCAATGCTGGCAGACATGGTTGTTCTTGGCCAGGTCGCGATGAAAAATCATCTGTTCGCAGGACGGGCATTTGTGCCAGAGATTTTCCGGCACTTCGCTGCGGCGAACCAGTTTCTGAATTTTGGGTCGGACGAATTCAGTCAGCCACGACATATCGGATATTGATCCTCGGTTTTGCCTAAATCGGTCTTGCTGGTGCGGGCAACATTATTTGCGGGCGTTGCGCACACCATCGGCCAGTTCACGTACCAGGCCAGTGACCACAAGGGCGGTGTTATCGGTGGCCTTGCCGTTTTCGTCAAGGCTTTCGGCAATTTTTGATACAATCGCAGAGCCGACGACGGCAGCATCGGCCACGCGGGCGACCTCGGCAGCCTGGGACGGCGTTTTAATGCCAAAACCAACGGCAATTGGCAAATCGGTATGGCGGCGCAGGCGCGCCATGGCTTCAATGACCTGGTCATTGGTGGCCGATCCGGCCCCGGTAACACCGGCAACCGAAACATAATAAACAAAGCCACTGGTGTTCTGTACCAGCTTGGGCAGGCGTTTGTCATCGGAAGTCGGGGTGGTCAGTCGAATGAAGCTCAGGCCTTTTTCCACCGTGGGTGTGCAAAGTTCGCTATCTTCTTCGGGCGGCAGATCCACCACGATCAGGCCATCCACCCCGGCATTGCGGGCATCTTCGAGAAATTCGTTCACGCCGTAAATATAGATCGGGTTGTAATAGCCCATCAAAATAATGGGTGTTTCATGGTCTTCATCGCGAAACCCGCGCACCAGCGACAGGGTTTTACGCATATGCATGCCCGCGGCAAGGGCGCGGTTCGAGGCTTCCTGAATGGCAGGGCCATCGGCCATCGGATCGGTAAAGGGCATGCCGAGTTCGATGATGTCGGCACCGGCTTTCGGCAGGGATTTTAAAATTTCAAACGAGGTTTCCGGGTCCGGGTCGCCTGCGGTGATAAAGGTGACCAGCCCGGCGCGATCTTCTGCGTGCAGCTTTTCGAACCGTTTGACGATGCGGTCTTTGCCGCCGATGATTGCGTCGCTCACAGTTTGACTCCCAGTGCTTCAGCCACGGTAAAGATATCCTTGTCACCCCGGCCGCTCAGGCACATCAGAATGATTTGGTCCTTGCTCATTTTGGGCGCGGTTTTAACAATTTGCGCAATGGCATGGGCGCATTCCAGTGCCGGAATGATGCCTTCCTTTTCGGAACACAGGGTAAAGGCCGATAAGGCTTCCTTGTCCGTGATCGCCACGTAATTGACGCGGCCAATGTCTTTTAACCACGAATGTTCCGGCCCGATACCGGGATAATCCAGCCCGGCAGAAATCGAATCGGCTTCTTTGATCTGGCCGTCATCATCCATCAGCAAATAGGTGCGGTTGCCGTGCAATACACCGGGGCGTCCGGCACTCAGGCTGGCGGCATGGTGGCCGGTATGGATACCGTGGCCTGCGGCCTCGACACCGGTAATGGCAACGTCCTTGTCATCGAGGAACGGATGGAACAGGCCCATGGCGTTTGACCCGCCGCCAACAGCTGCGACCAGTTCATCGGGCAGGCGGCCTTCGGCATCAAGGATTTGTGCCTTGGCTTCGTTGCCGATCACACATTGAAAATCGCGGACCAGTTCGGGGTAGGGATGCGGCCCGGCAACAGTGCCAATGATGTAAAATGTATCGGAAACGTTGGTCACCCAGTCGCGCAGGGCTTCGTTCATGGCATCTTTAAGCGAACGCGAGCCCGATGTGACCGGTTTAACCTCGGCGCCGAGCAAGCGCATCCGAAACACGTTGGGCGATTGGCGTTCAATGTCTTTTGCGCCCATATAAATGGTGCAAGGCAGGCCAAAACGGGCACAGACGGTGGCGGTTGCCACACCATGTTGCCCGGCACCGGTTTCGGCGATGATCCGGGTTTTGCCCATGCGTTTGGCGAGCAGAATCTGGCCGATGCAATTGTTGATTTTATGCGCGCCGGTATGGTTGAGGTCTTCGCGCTTGAAATAGATTTTTGCCCCGCCCAGATGGTCGCTCAGCCCTTGCGCGAAATAAAGCGGGTTTGGCCGACCCACATAATATTTCAGGAAATAATCCATTTCCTTGCGAAATTCGGGGTCTTCCCTGGCGTCCTTATAGGCTTGCTCAAGCTCGAGGATCAGCGGCATCAGCGTTTCGGCGACGAAACGTCCGCCAAACTGGCCAAAATGCCCGTCCGGATCGGGCAGGGAGCGAAAGCTGTTTATCGAAGTTGAAGCAGACGTCATGGATAGTCCCCGTTTTGGGCCGCAGCAAAAATGCTGTGCCGGGTGAGGCAGGCAAAGAAGGCAGAATAACACTGTTTACGCAATTAAGTGCCGGTTGGATGACCGCAAATATGCGGGCAGGCAGGCGACCCTAGTGGTCAGCCTGTGCCAGGGTTTTGTCGAGGATATATTTTTTGGAGCAATAAGGGCAGACCACCTCGCCTTTTTCCTCGAGATTGAGATAGACGGTCGGGTGACCCAGATGGCCTTTGCCACCATCACAGGCAATATTAAGGCTGCCGACTTTGATTTCTTCGGTGATCTTCATATATCTCGTTCCCAGTTTGCGACGATATTGACCCCGGTCAGACCGGGATGATACCCATAACGCATATTCAATCAACACTTCCGCATCGGTTTAGCGCAAATGCGCCCTGTGGAAAAGAGCGGAGATCATGCATTTATGAATGCAATGCCCGATTATGCGATCGAGGTCGAAGGACTGACCAAGGTCTATAAAAGCGCACAAGGCGAAAAGCTCGCACTTGATAACGTTTCACTGAAAATTCCCCGCGGCTCGTTTTTTGCCCTTTTGGGGCCGAACGGGGCGGGAAAGTCCACTTTTATCAATATTTTGGCTGGTCTGGTCACCAAAAGTGGCGGCACGGCAAAAATCTGGGGGCACGACATTGTTGACCAGATGCGTCTGGCGCGCTGTTCGATCGGGATTGTGCCACAGGAATTGAATCTGGATGCTTTTTTCAGTCCGCGCCAGGCGATGGAATTGCAGGCGGGCCTCTATGGCGTGCCCAAGGCCGAACGCCGGACCGATGAAATTCTCGATGCGATTGGCTTGCTTGACAAGGCGGATTCGTATGCACGCTCGCTGTCGGGGGGCATGCGCCGTCGGCTGCTGGTGGGCAAGGCCATGGTTCATAACCCGCCGGTGCTGGTGCTTGACGAACCGACAGCCGGTGTCGATATCGAACTGCGCCAGCAATTGTGGGCCTATGTCAAAGAGCTTAACAAGGCGGGCGTCACCATTGTGCTGACCACGCATTACCTGGAAGAAGCCGAAGAACTTTGTGATGAAATCGCCATCATCAATCAGGGCAAGGTCATTGCCCATGAAGACAAGAAAACGCTTCTGCGGCGTATTGATCACAAAGCACTGATCCTGACGGTGAAAGGGACGCTCAATGCCATTCCCGATGCCTTGAAACCATGGGGTGCCGAGCAAAAGGGTGAAAGCCAGATTGCCCTGCATTATCGCCCCAGTGAAAACAGTATGTCCGATATTTTGTTGGCGATTCAGGCAAGTGGTCTGGAAATCAACGACCTTTCAACCGATGAAGGCGATCTGGAAGACATCTTCCTGATGCTGACCCGGGCCAATAACAAATCGCGGGCCGACGATGCCGCCGGGCGTGCCGCCTGATTTTATCTGGCTGGTGAAAGCCAACCAGATTGGATATTGGCAAAATTCCAAAGCAAATCCCGGCAAGATCATGGCATCTTGCCGGGATTGTTGTTTTTGCGCGATGTGGTTTTGGTTCTTCAGATAGTATGGCGTTATGGATCTAGCGAAACTGAAACGGTTGTGTGTTCTATCTGGTGCCTGGACCTTTATGGGTGTTGTGGTGTTGTTTTTGATGGCAGGTTGTGCGCCGTCACTACGCCCAACGGGGGAGCCTTCAGCCTCGCTATCGTTCATTGCGGGCGATCACAACATCCAGATTGATACGCCGCAAGCCGAACCGATGTTTTTTCGCACCATAGACGGCACCTTGCTGGCATTGCAACGCTGGTTGCCTGGAACACCGACGAGTGCGACACGCAGTGGTGAAAATGCAGTTGTTGTGCCCGCCGGTCGGTCTTTGCTGCATGCACCCAGGGCGGTTATTTTGGGCCTGCATGGTTTTGGGGACTATGCCAATGGCTTTGCCGAGGCGGGCGCCCAATTGGCACAACATGGCATTGCCGTTTACGCCTATGACCAGCGAGGATTTGGTCGTTCGCCCACACGCGGGTTTTGGCCGGGCATGAATAGTCTGGTGCAGGATGCCAGCGATGCCTTGCTGGTTTTGCGCGGCCTTTATCCCGACACGCCGGTTTATCTGACCGGGGTGTCGATGGGGGCAGCGGTGGCGATTATAACGGCGGCCAGTCGCCCGCAACTGATGGACGGGGTTATTCTGGTGTCGCCTGCCGTGTGGGACCGGGCCGAAATGCCGTGGTATCAGACTGTGCCGCTGGCGGTTTTATCCCATACTTTGCCGTGGTTGCCGGTTACGGGGCGCGGGCTTGAGATTTGGCCGTCCGATAATATTGCCATGCTGCGCCGTCTGGGACGTGATCCAAACATGTTATCGTCGGTACGGGTTGATATGGTGACCGGCATTGCCGATTTAATGGACAGGGCCCGCTCACGGGCGGGCGATTTGCACCTGCCAATGTTGGTGATGACGGGCCAAAAGGACCAGGTTATTCCGCCTGTGGTGATGGCATCATTTGTAAATGATTTGCCAGAACGGGCAAAACCCGTACCGAAGGGCGGCAAGGGTAAGAGATCGGCAACAATTTGTGTGTATGAACAAGGGTATCACATGTTGTTGCGCGATCTGAACGGACCACATGTGATTGATGATCTGGCCGCGTGGGTGGCAGGCAAGGTTCCGCTGGAAAACACGGCATGTCGTGAAACGGGGATTGCTTTTTGACCACAAGGTCACGATCAGGTAACATTTTGAAGCGTTTGAAAAATAAGGGCTGATTGACCATCACGATGCATCATGGGGTGCATTTGGGTCCGGTTGGCCCGCTGCGGAAGGATCAGGGCCGGTATGCTGCGGACCGTTCGAGCAAAGTTCCTGGGGGTCGCGGCGTTTTTTGTCGTTTGCCTGACCATTGGAACCGGGTTTTCGGTGATCCAGTCGCTGGGGATCAATGGCGACCTTGAGGCGGTTTCGCGATATGTTACGCCGGTCAAGGATGCGCTTTCTGATGTGCGTGCGCGCCAGCTTGAACAGATTTCCCTGCTGGACCGCTATATGCGCGTGGTTGAAAGTGACGGTGCCGAGGCATCGTTATTAAGCGGCATTGAAATTGAAATCAACGCCAAACAAATCCAGATCGGGCAGGCTTTTCGCAAGGCGTTTACCTCGGCGGCGTTGGGCCGCGCACAGGCCAGTTCGCATTTTGATCAGGGTGTTTTGTTAAACCTTGATGTGCGGATGCGCGAATTTTCCGATATTTCCTCGCAATTCAATATCGGGATGGAAAAACTTCTCGAGTCGGTGCGTGCGGGCGATATTACCACCGCCCAGCGCCAGGAAAACATCGTTCGCGGGATTCACCGCAATATCGTTTTGAACCTGCGCAGCGAGATTTTACGCCTTGAACGCTATGTTTCTGAAACGGTCGAAGCGGTTTCGGTACAGGAAGATTTTCTGATTCAGGCCGAGTTCATCATGATGCTGGTGGCCGGGATTGTCGGGTTTGGTCTGGCTTATTACCTGGGTGTTGGCGTGGCCCGCACGGTTGCGGATACCACCAAAGCGATTAACAGTGTGCAATCGGGCAAACTTGATACCAGTCTGGATTTCAAAGGGCAGGGCGATTTTTCGGCTTTGGCCAATGCTTTTAACCGCATGACCCGCGAATTGCGGGTGCGGTTTCGCATGCGCGAACGGTTTGGCAAATATGTTGATCCCAAGGTGCTGAATAATTTGCTGGCACAGGAAACCGCCCTTGAGACCTCGCAAAAGCGGGTGATGACAGTCAGCGTGGTCAACCTGACCGGGTTTGACTGGCTTGCCGAACATACGGCACCGGAACAACTGGTGGATTTCCTCAATGATTATCTGACCGCGATGACCGAACCGATTTCGGGCCATAGCGGCATTATCGACAATTTCATTGGCGACCGGGTCATGGGGTTTTGGGGCCCGCCCTTTTGCAACGAAAAAAGCCATGCCCTGCATGCCTGCAAGGCAGCACTGGAGCAGGTGGCGCGCTTTAACGCCCTTAAAACCAAATATGCCGACCTGATTGGCGATCATGGCCTCGATATCCGCGTGGGCATTGCCACGGGCGAAGTGGTTGTTGGCTCGATCGGGACGGACAAGTCACGGGCTTATACCGTGGTGGGCGATTGCGTGAATTATGCGCACCGCCTGGAAAAAGCCAACCGGATTTATGGCACGCGCATTCTGGCATCGAACGAGACGGCGGCGCTGGCGTCGTCGGATGTGGAAATGCGCGATCTTGATCATGTTGTGTTGCTGGGTACTGAACAGGTTGTTTATCTGTATGAAGTGCTGTCAGAAAACGGCCATCTGAGTGACGCGCGCCGGGAATGGCGCAAGGATTATGAAACGGCGATGGGGTTTTACCGCGACGGCACGTTTGATCAGGCTATTCCGTTGTTTGAAAAGGTGCTTGAATTTAACGGTGCCGATTTTGCTGCCCAGTTGATGATCAACCGCATGGAACGCCTAAGCCGCCGCGAGCAGGACCGCGAATGGAACGGCACCTGGGTGGTGCGCGACCCCTATGAACGCCGCGATGTGGAAAGCTGACGGGGCCTTGTGCGTTCCGGCCTGGGCGGGATGTTTTTGACGCGGCAGGGACAATGCGAATAAAATTGGCAATGATGGAATGAATTGATCAAAAACCCTTGCCCGTCTGGCACAAAACCTGTATCACCCAAACCGCTTGGTCAGAACAGACAAAGCCATGTGCACCCGTAGCTCAGCTGGATAGAGCGTTGCCCTCCGAAGGCAAAGGCCACTGGTTCGAATCCAGTCGGGTGCACCAATTTTCCCCAAGTTATAATAAAGTGTCTTTTTTGAATTTCTGTTTTCTGCAGTGGCGCAAGAACAGGAAATTTCCGCAATTGCCTGTGGAAATTGCGGACGCATGAATTTTGTCTGGTATCACGTGTTTTTGTCGGCCCATGCGTGGAGCATCAAAACATCCCACAGAAGATACTGCCAGTTTGCTTTACCCGAGAGATGCTCTTTCCATTTTTGTTGTACTGGCGCGTATCGCAGCAAATTATGCCGTGCGAAGGTTTCCGGTGATAAAAGATTTTCAGCCCAATCTTTTAGGGGGCCTCTGAGCCAGTGATCAATGGGAACGCCAAAGCCCATTTTAGGGCGATCAATGAGGCTTTGCGGGACATATTGATACAGTACCTGGCGAAGAAGCCATTTTCCCTGCCCATCCCGGATTTTCATGTTTTTGGGGAGGCGCCAGGCAAATTCCACGACCCGATGATCCAGCAACGGGACGCGGGCTTCAAGGGCCACCGCCATGCTTGCGCGATCAACCTTTGTCAAAATATCGTTCGGTAGATATGTTTGCGTATCGAGATATTGCATACGGGCGATAAAATCGGGAATTTGACGTTCAATATCGGCATCCCACAGAAGACCGTGATTTTCTTGCCCGCCGATAACAACATCATTGGGCTCCTGCCAATGGCTGATCATGCTGCGGTAAAGTGCACCGTCGTCGCCATGAAGCATCTCTGCCATCTTATGAAGGCGAGTACCGATATTTTGCGGGCGTTTGTGCACGGGGATACATTTTGCAGCCAAATTCCAAAAAGAAGCAGGCAGGGATTTGAGGCTTAGCCCCAAAGGATGACGCAAAACAGAAGGAATGCGGTTGATTTGATTGCTAATCTGGTTTGCTTGGAAATAACGGCTGTATCCGGCAAACAACTCGTCTCCACCATCACCGGATAAAGCAACTGTGACATGGTTTTTTGTCAGGGCCGATACCAGACAGGTCGGGATTTGCGAGCTGTCGGCAAACGGCTCATCATAATGGTCTGCAAGGTTGGGAATAATGTCGAGCGCATCCTGCGCAGATACATAAAGTTCTGTATGATCTGTTCCCAAATGTTTGGCAACGCGTGCGGCATGTTGGGCTTCGTTGTATTTTTCTTCGTCAAATCCGATTGAAAAACTGCGGATCGGTCGATCACTTTGTTTTTGCATCAGGGCGACAACGGCTGAGCTGTCAATACCACCTGAGAGGAAAGCGCCGAGCGGTACATCTGCCACCATCCGTTTTCCGACGGCATCGGACAGGAGGTCATCAAGTGCCGTAATGGCATCCTGGTCGCTTCCGGTAAACGGGTTACGGGACGCATTGGTCACCACGTCATTCATATTCCAGAAAGGATTAATGGTGTGCGAACAGTCCTTTGGCGAAAAGCGCAAGATATGACCAGGTTGCAGCTTGAAAACGTTCTGATAGATCGTTTGCGGGCCAGAAATGTAGTTGTGACGCATGAAACCTGCTACGGCATTGCGGTCAATGTCGGTCGGGCAATCCGGATGTGCGCGAAGTGCTGTAAGTTCTGAGCCAAAAATGATGCTGCGACCACGGATTATACTCCAATAAAGTGGCTTGATGCCTAATCGGTCGCGCACTAACCATAGTTGCTTGTCCCTTTTGTCCCAAATGGCAAAGGCAAACATTCCGATCAGTCGTTGGGCTGTTTCTTTAACGCCCCATTGGGCGCATCCTTCGAGAATAACCTCGGTGTCGGAAGAACCTTTGAAAGTGCAGTCTAAGGCACTAAGTTCTTTTTTTAAATCGGGAAAATTATAAACTTCACCATTATAAGCAATGACATAGCGATCACAAGATGACGTCATTGGTTGATGACCTGAGGGTGACAGATCGATGATTGCCAATCTCCGATGAGCTAGTGCAATGCCGTTTGATGAATCTGTCCAAATTCCATCATCGTCAGGGCCGCGATGGCGGATTTGGTGATTCATATTTTTGATAATTATGTGGATTTCGGCGATATTTCTATTTTCTTGAATTAATCCTGCAACACCACACATTATATATTTTCTTCGTTTAATGGAGACTTTAGTATTTGTGATATAGACTTTTCCGGATTATCAATAATTCCCTCATATAGGTTTTCATATTGTTTCGCGCAATGCTCCAGAGAGAACTTGTCTTCGACACGGCTTCGTGCCGCTTCGCCCATTTTTTCGCGCAATTCTTCGTCTCTTGAGAGTGTAAAAATCGCGTTGGCCATTGCCTCTGGGTTATTTGGAGGTATAACATAACCAGTTATTCCGTCTATTACTGCTTCTTTATTTCCGCCAACATCCGTTACGACCATTGGTAGACTGGCTGCCATTCCTTCAAGGATGGCATTGGAAAAACCTTCTTCATGAGAACTTAGTATTCCAATATCAGAAATTTCAAGAATATCAAGCACATCGGAGCGAGATCCTAGCCACCGAATATTTTTTTCAAGACCAAGTTCGTGGGATTTCGCTTGCAAACTCCGACCAATACCATCATCTCTTCCAACGACTAGCGTAACCCAATTTTGCGGAAGAAGATGTTGAATGTAACTAAGAGCTAATAACAGATCCATATGCCCTTTATATGGCAGTAAATTTGCGACAATTGTGAATATTAAAGTATGTGAATTAATTCCAAAATCTAAAAAAAGATCTTCTTTGGGTGTTTTTTTTGAAGGTGGATTAATGTTAACGCCATTGTATAAAATCCCGACCTTTTTTGAGGGGGCTCCCTCTGCTAAAAGATTGTTGCAAACTGCGTTTGAATTTCCAAGTATTGCATTCATACGCGAATGAAGTCTGCGTTCTATTTTTGACAAAAAGGGGTGTTTTTTCTGGTATTCATTTAAGCTTCTGCGACTCATGACTCTTTTTATGTTGGGGATTTTTAATGTCACCAATCCGGCGGCAATATATGATTCCGGAAGGAAGAAATGGATAATGTCGTATTTTTCTTTTTGAATTAATTTTCTTATGTTTATCAAGTAAAAAATAAAATAAAGTCGGGATGAAATTAATCTTGGTGCCTTTTCCAAAATAAAGATGTTCTTGGGGTTCTTCACAGAGATCATTTTCTTTTCTAATTCGAATGCCAGTTCGCCTTTTTTCCGCGTGGTGTGAATGTCGATTTTAAATTTTTCTCGATTTATTTGGGGGAATACATTTAGGATGTGCTTTTCGCATCCGCCTATATTCATGTTGTTTGTTATGCATAATATTTTGATATTCATTTTTTCATTGTGCATTTGAGGTTTGTGTTTTAATGTCTTGTCCGCCGGAGTGATAATATATCAGTGATGGCATGGCTGTAAATTATTTTATTTTTTAATATTGTGGAATAATTCCTGCATTAGATGAGGGGGTTTATGGGGTATGAATGTCAAATTTTTATATGTTATGGCCGTTCCTATAGAATATGGACCATGTTTGCGGCAAAAAATAGAACCGGAGCTAATTGGTGTTGGTCCAATTGAAGCAGGAATAAATTTGACAGCTATCTTGGCACGGAAGGAAAATCTCGGAGAGATGCCAGACCTTGTCATTTCTTTGGGGTCGGCGGGCTCAAGGCATCTGGCGCAGGCTGAAGTCTATCAGGTAACAGAGATTTCATATCGTGATATGGACGCAACGCCGCTTGGGTTTGATAAGGGAGTTACGCCTTACGCGGATTATCCTGCTAAGATTAATCTTCCTTGTCGCATTCCTGGCATTCCAGAAGCGACGCTTTCTACCGGCGCAAATATTGTTTCTGGTCGAGCGTATGACGATATTGATGCAGATATGGTTGATATGGAAACCTATGCTATTTGGCGTGTTTGTGACAAATTCAAGTTACCGCTAATAGGGTTACGCGGTATTTCAGATGGCAAGACTGAACTGAATCACATATCAGGATGGACCGCATATCTTGACATTATTGATAGAAAATTAAGTGATGCAGTTTGTCTATTGGAAAAATATTTTTTGGGAAAAATCTGATAGAAAGATTAATTCTTTTTGTTTCACTTTATTTGACGATGGTAGTGTGTGATATTTTAAGTTTAGGAACTAAATGAGAAGAGAATCCTTTTTTAAAGTGAGCAATGCTGAAGTCCTTTTCTGATGGTTTAGGGATTTCATTCATGGTTGGGTAATATCCAATTTTGTACCATTGAATACCTCTAATTTTTAGTTCTTGTATCGCGGAAAATTGTACGGTGTGGCCAAGAGGGTAGTCGAATAATTTTCGATCGTAAACACCAACACAGTACAAGCCCTCATTTTTTGTCGTATAAAAAAGTCCTCCCCCAACCATAACTCCCTTTTGATCTGTTATATAAACCAAGAACGCATCTCCATTTTTTATGGCTTCAAGTTGCTTGTCCCAGCTTATGTCTGATCTTGTTTTTTTTCCCGAAACAGATAGATGTAGATTTTTATATTCATTCCAAACTGGATAGTCTTCTGTTTTTAATAATTTTATATTCCAAAGTTTTTGCCCTTGAGTAATGAGAGATTTATAGCTTTTTCGGAATCCGTTTTTTATTTTTTCGATTTCTGGCTTTAGGTCTAAAAATAGATCGTGGATGACAGTGGTTTGGGATCCATTTTCTAATTCTATTTCATACCAGAGGTTTGAGCCAACCTCGTTGGTAAAAGGAATATCGCTCTCATATTTAGACAAATCAAGCTCTGACGCTATGTCTCTGGCAACCGCCGTACATGCTTTGAATATGGCTTTTTGAGTACGTTGAGCGAGATGCGGAACTAAGATAGGTGAAGAAAGTATGCTACCAAAACTTCCGAATTTTATGTGATCTTTGTTTTTGGAAATGCTAACAGGCCACAAACCACAGGGAGTGCTGTTGTGATATATGATTACTGAAATGTCGTAGTAATAATCACTATTCCCAGTCCAATATGCGTTTTGGTAATCTAAATATGAATTTGAAAAAGAAACTGGTGCGTAAGAAAGGCTTTCTAAAGTGTTTTTCCAAATCTTCTCGTTTCCAACACGTTCGACTGTTTTAACTCCATGTTTCTCAAAAAAATATACAATAGATTCTTTTTCAATATCAATCACTATCGCACCTTAAATAATGGTTTTAATATTTCGCAATTTAGCATTGATTTTAGTTTGTCCGGATTTCTGGCTTCTAGTAACATTGGAATTACCTCGTCATACGCGTCTAAAAGTAATTGTATGTCATGATCGCTATGTGCGTAACTCATGTTATGGCTGCCAAATGTCAGAATACCGCGAGCGAGCATTTCTTGAAGATAGAGAGTTTTAAATCCATAGCTGCTAACCAATTCAGTATCTTGAATAATTAACAAGCTCCAGGAAGGGTGACCTGCTACAGATAGAAGTGAGTGCGCATTATATTTATCGATTAAATTATTGAGACCTGACTTGACTTTCGTGCCTTGGATCGCAATAGTATCGATTACTGGTTCGTTTTGTATTGTTGAAAGGCATGCTTTAGCTGCTGCAAGCGACAAAGTTTCTCCACCAAAGGTAAAAGAAAAGAAGACCTCTTCCATTAACTTCATTATTTCATTACTGCCAGCAATAGCAGAAATCGGAAATCCGTTGGCAAGGCCTTTACCAAAAGTAGCTAGATCTGGTGTTACATTAAAATACTCTTGCGCGCCGCCGTTCGCGAATCTAAAACCAGTTATAGTTTCATCAAATATAAGCACCGCCCCGTTCTGATGAACGAGCTCTTTAACTCCTTCCAGATATCCTTCCGCGGGCCAAAATAAATTCATAGGTTCGAGAATTACGGCAGCAAATTCGCCCTTTCTACTTCTTAGCAAAGTATCTAAGGCGTTGAGGTCATTATATGGGAAGCTGTGAGTTAGTTCTCTTACAGCTTGTGGAACGCCATCATTTCGGGCGGTAGAACCTATATACCAGTCTTGCCATCCATGATATCCGCATACTGCAACGTGATCTCGTTTCGTATATGCTCGAGCTAGTCGAATTGCACCTGAAGTAGCATCAGATCCGTTTTTTCCAAAGCGAACTTTTTCGGCGCAAGGAACCATTTCACATATTAGTTCAGCAACTTCCATCTCTAGGATGTGTGGCAAAGAGAAAATAACACCGTCGTGTAACTGTGTTTGCACGGCATTTGTTATTTTCTCATTGCCATATCCTAGAGTTATCGCAAGAAGGCTGTTAATAAAATCGATGTAGCAGTTTCCATCAACATCCCAAACTCGGCTACCTTCTCCTCTTTGAATGAAATATGGCGATGAACCAAAAGGATATTGGGTTAAGCTTTTACTAAAAGTTTGACTCCCCAAAGGAATTGACTCGAGAGCCCTTTTGAGCAATTTTTCGGAGTTCAAATAACGTTGTGACATGTGTTTCTCGCTTTATTTTATGAAAATATTATCTTTTTTTAAGGAATCATTGTAACCAGAATTTCTTGTAAATAATTTGTTTATGTTTTTTATCTCTGGGTGGCTTTCTATGTATTCAACGATGTCTTTCTGGAGAAAATTTTTTTCTTTGTTGAAAAAATTATGGTAAATTATTTCTACAAAAATGAAATCTTCAGGGTTGTCTACGGTCCACCGTAAATGCGACAGATCTACACTCTGTGTAACATTGTGTTTACTGAATAGTTCTGGGTGATTGATAATATAAGGCGTAACGTGTTCCAACTCTGAAGGTAGTTTTGCATTTTTCCAGGCAGTTTCAAGTGACTTTGAATTGAATACTTCAACATCGAGTCCATCCGGATAGGTTGGAGGTAGTACATTGGACGTGTAATCGGCTTCGAATCGGATATGTTCAGAAATAACCCGGTCAGTAACTTCCGGATCCGTGAGTGGACAGTCTCCGGTTAGTCGGACAATGTTAATAGATCTGTGTTTAGACCAAGCTTGATAAAAACGATCAAGTACATTATTCAAACTACCGCGAAAACACTCGATTGAGTTTCTATTACAAAGTTCGGCTAACGCGTTGTCGCTTGGGTCCGTGCTGGTTGCAACGACAAGCGCGTCGATATTTTTGCATTGTTTAATCCTGTCTATCTGGTGCAGGATCATTTCTTTATCAGCTAAAGGTTTAATTACCTTGTTTGGTAAGCGTGTAGATGAACAGCGAGCCTGTAATATTGCAAGTGTGTCCATATTTCTATCACTTTCAGATTATTTCCGGAGATCCTACCATCTTCTCGGATCAATTAAATCTTTATTGTGAAGGGCATATTTCGAAAAATCTATATAATTCACGTTTTTTGAATTTAATATTTCGTTCAATTCTTTCTCGGATGTTACGCCAATTAACGCGATGTCTATCTCTTTAATATTCAGTACAAAAGATAAACAGGCAGATAGCATATCAATTTCATATTTTTGCATGTCGTTATGAAGAATTTTAAGGTGTGGAGTTATTTTTTTTAAAATTAGAGGTGTTTTATCAGGTTTCACCAGCAAAGATCCCTGCAAGAATATTGATCTTGCGTGGATTTCTACGCCTCTTTTTTTTAACTCATTGAGTGTTCCGTCTGAAATTAGTCTTTGATCAAATATATTAACGGGTAGCTGTATGACGTCAAAATTGTATTTTTCGAATATTTTTTCTATCTGATCCCTTTCGTATACAGAGATTCCAATTTTATTTATCAAACCTCGATCCTTGAGTTCTCTCAAGAGATGGTATAATTCTATTCCTGATTTTGATGTTAAATTTTCAGAATTATGAATGAGGAGTGTGTCAACTTTATCAGCTCTTAATTTAAATAAGGATTTTTTAAATTGTTCCTTTGTTCGGATGATTGCGTCAAGGCTGGTCTCGTTTTCTTCAATTGAAATTGTTTTTGTGATAATCCGGAATTTGGGGTTATCTAGTTCTGCAATTGTATCGCCGATAACTGTTTCAGCACTTCCATAGGCAGAAGCTGTATCAAGAACTTCAATTCCTGCCTTGCTGGATTTCATAATAATATTGCGTATTTCTTGACGACTCACCTTGCCAGCTGGGTTTGAAACTCCATAGTCCATACCAAACTGTACTGTTCCAAGACCTAAGCGATTTGTGTCAATCATAGACAGGCCTCATAAAATCTAAATTCTACCTATTTTTAATGCGTTTTGAGTAATCCAATTTTGTAAGTATTGAGTGGACATCCATTCTTTATTATTGTCAGATGTATAGCTAAAACCATCAGGTACAGGTGTTCCGTTACCGATACGGGCAGGGTCGAGTCGCCATTCATATATTGAAGGCAAAATCTTATAATAGTCTTTATATAAAAGAGTGTATGGTGCATCTTCTGGTGCGATCATTTGTTCATGTATTTTCTCTCCGGGTCGTATTCCGATTATTTCTTGCTTAGCGTGGGGATTAACAGCGTAGGCGATGTCTGTAACTTTCATCGAAGGTATTTTCTTTACATATATTTCGCCTCCAACCATATTTTCAAACGCATGCCACACCAAGTTAACGCCCTGCTCCAGCGTGATCATGAAACGCGTCATATTTGCATGTGTAATTGGGAGGATGCCTTGTCCCGCCATGCTGATGAAAAATGGAATCACTGATCCCCGAGATCCCATGACATTTCCATATCGGACAACTGAAAATTTGGTTCCATTGCTTCCAGAATAGGCATTTCCTGCAATGAAAAGTTTGTCTGAAGTTAATTTGGTAGCTCCATAAAGATTGGCTGGGCTACTCGCTTTGTCTGTTGAAAGTGCTACGACCCGCTTTACACCTGCATCGATGCAAGCATCAATGATGTTCATGGCGCCATTGATATTGGTTTTGACACATTCGAACGGATTGTACTCGGCTGTGGGCACAATCTTCGTCGCAGCGGCATGAACTACATAGTCTACATCAAATAATGCTCTTGATAGTCGTTCTTTATCACGTACATCACCAATGAAAAATCTAACAGGAGTTTCATTTCCGTACTGCTTTGCCATCTCCCATTGTTTCATTTCGTCACGGGAATAGACGATTAATTTTTTAGGTTTGTACTTCTGTAGGACCATTGGAACGAAGGTATTGCCGAAAGAGCCTGTGCCACCGGTGATGAGGATGGTCGAGTTGGTAAACATGTACTTGGGTTCTCGTATATCTTTGAGGAGTTGTTTTGTAGTGAGGCCCTAGGGTGCATTCATGCCTTACATTTCGCTCTTGTCGACGGAGCTGGAAAATCGGACTCTAACACCTTCTGTGTCGAGACAATTCATTAGCATAGTACAGATTGTATTGGAACGCGATTTGTACTGTTTGAAGGTAAGCGGTGCGAGCGGCCCACCTATTTTTCTGTTGCGTTCCCAGGCCGCAATTATGTTTCGCTGTCGTGCCGATGGATTTCGATGAGTTCTTTGAGGTTTTCAATGCCACGGGCTGT